>BNJS01001312.1_pt1 | contig 89623 bp, 140 predicted proteins | sample 8540461 | NCBI WGS metagenome assembly BNJS01 (sample SAMD00202454, study PRJDB9452) | human saliva metagenome | isolation source: human saliva | place: Japan | reverse complement strand
CAGGAACTCCGACACACTGCCGCTTTCGCGCTCGGGCAGGCTCCACAACGCCCTGTGAGCGCTTCCGGCCGGGCCTCCATCAGCACCAAGCCTGCATCGTCCTGCAGCCGCCCGGTGCACACACTGCATTTGCCGCATTCGCGGGTGTATAGGATAGCGTTCTACGCCCCTCCCGATACGCCTGACCAGCGGCAGCGCCCGGGCAGCGGTAAGCACGATCAGGCTATGCGCGTGCGCATGCGCCCCAGGTCCATCAGCGCCGTGCGGCCTGTGTCGGCTGCCCTGCGGCGATGGTTTTCCAGGTGACGCCGCCGGCGCGTCCTGATAAATTTTTTGACTCGGCACGCGCGAACACCGGGCGACGCTCCTCTGCTGCCGCCAGCGCAGGCCTCCAGAAACGTTAGCGCCTGTGGCGCATCTTCGGGTGCATCACGGCGCCCCGGCGCTCCGCTCTGCCAGTGCCCACAGGCGCTTCTGCTTTGCTGTGCCGGCGATCGCCCGCGGCAAACATCCGCACCAGCACCGCTACGTTGCCATCCGGAATGGCCGCTTCCGAAGCCAGGCGCGGCGTGGCGCCGCCGTCGAACGCCCCACCCCAGCGGCAGAATACTGCAGCGCATCCGTCGAATCGGAAACACGCCCCTGCCGCCACCTGCTGCGCGGCGCACACCTGCAGGTTGCAGGCCGCTGCTAATAGCCCAGCCCAGCCTGAGCCCATCACCCCACTCACGGGGCAGCCGCCAGATCAGCAACCTGTGGAAAAGGCTTGCAGGAAGGCCTCGAAGCGCAGAATGACCGTGCTGACCTGCGTCTGCTACGCATCACCTCCGGCAGCCCCACGGTAAGGATCGCGCAGCACGGCGCCAGACCGGCCGCAGGGCACAGCTGATCATCACACAGCACCACACCCACCGTTCACTCCAGGCTGCTTCCATCATCCCTTCATCCGCCGCCGGTGCAACACCACGCCTTCCTCCGCAGCCTGCGTCTTACAAAGGGCAGATAGTTGCCGCCATGCACGCGCTGCGCCAGCGCACCAGGTCCGGTGCAAAACCCCCACCGGGCCGGATCATACCCTTCGAACGGCGAAGCCCGGATGGCCCAGACGACGAAGACCCGAGGAGGTGCCCGTCGGCGAGAGGAACCGGCCCTGCTGGCTTTCCCAGGCGAAGGCTGCGCGGCGCGACGGCCGCCTTACACGCGGCATCGCCCGCTGCCGCGATGTTGCTCCAGCGGGGCAACACGCGCTGTGTCGTTGGAGGTGTGGGCACCGACGGCCCCTGTCGCGTACTCGCTTCATCGGCCACCGGCCTCATTGCCCGCGCCGGTTTCATCGCCCACACTGGCTCTATCGCCCGTCAGCTTCTCGCTCGCCGCTTTATCTTGCGAACTTTGTACCCGCCGGTTTCATTGCCCATACCGGTTTCGCTCGCACCGGCTTCATCGCTCGTGCCCGCGGCGCATCGCGACAGCCGTTTCACCGGCGGTGCCGAACAGGCACTGCAACGTATCCTGAGCAGGGGCTGTTCACCGGAACCTCCGGCGCCCCGTCGGCACAGTACCCTCACGCGCCATCAGCCATCCGCGACACCGCACACGGTACATCAGCCGCTGGTCAGTCGTGGCCTGCCACCCCTCGACCAGCGTCTTGAGCTGACATTCTTCCTCGATCCGGCGCGGGTGGCCGTTTCGATTCCTGCGAGCTCTTCCAGCGAATCGCCGCATCCATCTGCGCTGCACGAATCCCATCCGCTTGCGCAGCTGGGCGCGATAACCTTTGGCTCTCAGCTGGCTGCGTCATCAGCGAACGCAGCCAACCTTCCAGCTCGGGATGGCCACCGTGTGAATCTTCTTCGAGTTCACCACCACCGAATCGAAGGCGCTGGTCCAGCACCGCCTTGTTCACCGTCGGCAGCCGCATCAGACTGAACTGGCGGCTGGTGCGGCTTCAGAGCCTGCTCGATCTCCGGTGAAATAGCGGCTGCATCGAGCGGCGACTTTCGGGAATTGGAATCCATAGTCACGCGAGAAGCGCTGGTACATAACCCGGCATCATCTGCGAGATCTCGCCCGCACCAGCCGGTCGACTCTGGGGGCCAACGCGCGGCAATGGCGCGCATCATGCCGTCAACGAGGCTGCGACGACGGCTGGCTAGCCATCATCATCGCGCGTACGCTCCACGTGGCGGCGCAGGCTGTCGGCTCAGGTGCGTGAACATCGTCTGCGAATGGCGCGTGACACCGAGGCGCAGGGCCGCCGAATGACGCAGGCTCTGCGTCGAAGTCGGCCCGCTCGTTGCGGATCGCTGCGACATCTGTGATCATCGTCTGGTTCTTGCCACGCAGCCCGTTCAGCTCGAAGGCCTGCTCATTCGGTTTGCCGGCGCACCGTCCAGCAGGTTCAGCGTCACCGACGCCTCCTCGAACTCGCGCCACACCTGCTCGCTGACGATCACCTGCTGCTGCGGATCATCTCTTCCGACAGCGCGTGCTCGCTCCTTCAGCCGGCGCAGCGCTGGCAGGGCCTGTCGCCGTGGATCTTGGCCGCAGCCCCTTCTGAGCCGAGAGACCGGATACACCCGCGCCGTCCGGCAGGTCGGTGCTCACCGACACCACCTGCCGGCGTCTCCAGATCGTTCTCGGCGCCCCGGACGCAGCGCTCATCCCCACAGGCCGTCGATCTTGTTCAACACCACGAAACGCCGGACGGTGGGACTTGGAAATGTTGCTCTGCCAGACCTCGATGTCGCTGCGCGTCACCCCGTCGGCCGCCAGCACGAACGGCACGGCGTGCGCATTGAGGGAATCAGGTTCAGCGTCAGCTCCGGCTCCGTCGATGGCGGCATTCAGCCAGGGTGTCGATGATATAGCCCAGCTCCAGCGGCGGGTGGGGCCGTGACGATGGCGACGCCAGGCCGGAATCTCCACCTGCTTGTGACCGTGCGCTACCGGCTGGGCATCGTCACGTACAGCCAACTGGCTCTTTTCAGTGGGCACCAGCAGCGTCGCGCACGCACCATCGAAGGCCTGGCGCAGCGGTGCATCGGTCATATCCACGCCGGGATGAAGCGCCAGTGGTCGTCCTGGTTTGCGCAGATCGGCCAGCGGCACCGGCGGCAACCGCTGTCCGATGAACATGCTACCCACCGGCAGCCTCGGGTCGTACTGCGGCACTCGTCGGACATCGTGGTCCGGCCGCCGACGACGGAACCCTTTGGCCGTACTGCGCGCGAAGAAGATCCCGTTGATCGGCTCCGACGCCGCAGGAGACTCGGCCACGAATGCCACCTTCAGCAAGGGTGTCGTGCAACCGTTTGATGATCTGCGTAAGCTTGAGATTCAGGCCAGCATCAGCCGCGTCAGACTACGCCAGCCAGTCACGGTAGTTCGATGGCCGATTCCAGATCGGCGCCGCAGCCATACCTTCGATTTGCTCACTGATGCCTTTTTCGCCATGCCGACGGTGTACTGGCACAGCCGCCTGCGGGTCCTTTACCCGCAAGCCAGCAACCGGGTAGCCCTGCCCGGTCGGTGATGACACGCGGCACTTCGGACGGCGAAAAACGTGCTCCTTCCTGCTGCTTCAGCACCGGATGGGTGGCGCGAACCGGACACGGCTGCCAGCGCGTCCGCATAGACCCGTGGTACCAGCTGAAGCCGGCCACCCTCCCGCCACGGCTGTCACAAGGTCTCTCAAAAGAGCTACCGCCTGCGGTGCATCTGCCAGCGTCTGGCGGATCTCACGCCTGCAACAGGCGGCATGCCGGCGGCGTCGACTGCCCGCCATCCGGGCGGATGGATCCGCGCCCGAAGAGCGCCTCGAGCGGTAGATGTTCCACCCGATCAACCGCAACTTTCCCGACGGGATGAACTGCTTCACCGCCACCGTCCGCCCGCTGGCTCGCGGGCGCGCGTGACGCGCGGGCGACCACCCCCAGATGCACCAGCAGCGGCGGTGGCCGAAGCCTCAATAAGCATTGCGTCGTCACTGCACCACAGCGCCGCCCCGAAGCGGCGCGGATCGTGCAACCACGGCAACCGTCGCCCAGCCACCAGGTCGAATGGTCGTGCTTCTGCGGCGGGCGCCCCGGCCGGCGGTGCGCGGCAAAACTGCCGGGCACGGCAGCAGCGTCCGGCTCGGGCGACGGCAAAGTGCTGCCCCGCCGCAACACCTGACGCAGCACCGGCCCGTGGGATCTGCGCCTCGAACCGGCTGGCCAGCCCGCGCAGGCACTCGCAACGCCTTACCACGCTTCAGCCGCCGCCCGGCATAGGCCTCGCTCACCGCGGCTCACCACCTCCACTTCCGGCAGATTCGGGCGGCCATCTCCTGTTCTGCATCCCTTGGGTGTGTCATGGGCTGCATTCCGCCCCTGCGCTGGCCCCAACAGCGGCAGCGCGGACGGGGCGCCGCGCTGGCAGGCTGGTGGCCTGCCGGGCAGAACGCGCCACGCGCCGCATCACACTGACCACCAGCCGGACACATAACCTGCGTGGGCTCACACCGGCACCTCCCAGATGCGACCTACCCCCGCCGTTGCAAGCCGGCCTGCAAATCAGTATGCGCCCGTCCACCGGCCACCGGACGAGCCAGCTGACAGAACGCGGACGTTTCTACCATGGTCCGATAATCAATCACGCCCATCCACCCGCATCACCCGCCACCCAGCCGGCACGACGCCGCTGGCCCCTCCGGCTCTGACCTGGCCCTCGACACTGCTGGCCCTGGGTGGATGCGGCACCCTGGCAAACGGCGCTGCCGTATCTCATCCCAGACCGAAAGCGCCCCGAAGCCAGCGCCACCAACGGCGAACTCCCGCCACCACGGCCGGCGCATCGGGAACACCACCACGTCGGGCAGGCCAGCCCGCCGGCGCCAACCAGGCACAGGGCTCCGCCCAGCCAGAACGGCGACCCGGACGGCAGCCAACGGGCGGCCCTGCCCCCAGGCTTCTGGCGGCTGTGCGTCCGGCGGAGACAAGACACCACTGGGCGGCACACCGGCACAGGCCCGGCAGCCTCCGACGACACCAACACCACCATGCCCGCGGGCATCGATCGACGCGCAGTCCCGGCCCCGACTGACCAACCTGCCAGGTGGCCCCAACCCCGCCGCTGATGTATCAGATCCTGGCGGCGACCAAGCGCGCAGGCCCGGGATCGGCAGCACTAACACTGATGGCGGCGCCCAGACGGCGACGCCCGGCTAGCCCGGCAGGCCGCAGGCCAGGCGGCAGGCTGCCGAGGCACTGGCCGGTGCCCGCCTGTGAGGCGCGGCTGGACCCACACCCTGCCCAGGCCCGCAGGTGCAGACACTGCTGCTCGCCAACGGCCGCGTTGCCGGGCCGGAGCCAGCCTGACCGCGAACTGAGGCTGCCCGCCGTGGCGACCTCGACACCGCCTACCCGCCCCTGCGGGAAAAACTGCTCAGCAACCTGCCGGACCGCCGCCCGGGCCGCCTGGGCGCTGATCAGCGCGGGCGCCCCCGACCTGAGGTTAGTGACGCCCTTACCAGCGCGTGCGCGCATCGCCTTCGAGGCCGACAGGCGAACGGCCACTGCGACGGGGCCCGCGCCGCAGCTCGCCCCAGCGACATCGGGCGGTACCGGCCCGGCGTCAGCTGCTCAGCAGCCCTGCCGGGCCGCCAATGCGCCGCCCTGCTCGACGAATACCTGAAGAACCACCCCAACGACCTGCGCGCCCTCAGGCCAGACACCTGCGAATGCCAGCGAGCAGGGGCCACGCCCGGCCATCACCACGCTGGACCAGGTCAGTCGCGAAACCGGCAACCGTCACCCTCACACACTGGCGCAGCACGCCCAGCAGCGCAGCTACGCCCGCTGCCACCAGCTCGCGAAACGCTACCTGGCCCTGCCGACCGATCCGCAGCCTGACCCCGGCAACGCCTGACGCCACAGCGAAATCGCCCAGGCCCAGGCCGGGCTACCGGCCGCCATCGAGGCACTGGAAGTGTGTATCCACCAGTCGCCAACTTCCGGGCCCAGGTCACTGCACGCCGCTGCTGGCCAGACAGCTTCGCCCCGAAAAGCGGCATGGCTGCCCTGCAGAGACACAAGCCGCCAGCGAGGAACAGCGCCAGATGGTGGTGGTGGCCACGTGCGGATCCTGCGCCACGCGCCAAACGCTTCGCAAACCTACCGGCTGCTCGACAAGGCCCTCAAACGCAGGGAATCACCGACCTGCTCTACTGACCACGCCGTAGCCGCCGAGGGCATCGGCCGCTTCGAATATTGCCGAGAGAGATCTGCGGCGCCTGATAAAGCCCGTCCCGGCAAGCCAACGCCTACAATGCCCTGAGCTGCAGCTGGCCGACCTGGCGTGCGGCGCGAAGCACTCGAGCGAATAGAGGCAACGGCTGCCCGACAACCCGCACATCCTCGCTTCAGGCTGAATTGCCGCACGGCCGCATCGATGACGCCATTGCCGTCTTCCAGAAAATCTGGCTGCGCCTGCCGAAGCCGAGCTGGGCACCACGCTGAAGTGCTCGCGGGCCAAGGGGCAGCCGCGGGGGCTGCCGCGCCGTCTGGCGCAGGCTTGAGAGATCTGGGCCCCGACAACCTGCGCGTGACACCCTCCAGCGGCTCGACGAGCTCTGGTCGCGGCCAGGGGAACTCTGAGGCCGCGGCCGGGAAACCAGACCGGAACGGCAGAGGCGATGCTCCGGGCTATAAACCCCTGTCCTCCTTCCGTCACGCGGGCATGTGTTCGCGGACGCTCGTCCAGGTTCCTGTTCCGGTTACGATTCCGACCAAAGGACCTCTGCAAAAATGCGCGACGCTTTTGGGCCCAGGATCGGGGATGGGCAAGAAAGGCGCCCTGGCGGCGATGGCGACGCCGGATCGCCGGGCATGGAGACAAAGTATCACCAGGACTTTGCAGAGGCTCCCAAGGGCACCACCGGGCGGATGCTCTCCCGCTGACTCACTGCAACCATGCGCCTGCCACACGCCCATCGGATGTCCTGCAAATTCGCCCCTGCTGCGTGCTGCCCTGGCGGCCGCCGTCTCGCCGCTACCCTGCTGTCGGCTGCGCCACCGCCAGCCCGCCCCTGGCCCCCGTGGCTTCAGCCGCCCCTGCCGCCTCACCGGGCGCTTCTCGTTTTCTCGACCACCGACAACACCCAGACACCAGGCCCCGCGCCACCGGCAGCGGCCGCTTCATCCTCGTGCAACGGCGACAACCTCGGCCTCAGTCTCCCCCTTCGGCCCGGGCCTCGTGCGCCGCCCAAAACAGGGCGAACAGGCCTGGCTCGAAACCGCCCAACACCAGCGCTACCTCGGCACCACGCTGAGCCGTGCCGCAGGCGTGGGCATCTTCATCGGTCAGCCGCCATACCCCCGGTGGCTCAACAACCAGTTCGAAACCGTCCGGCGCACCAGCGATGACGGTCGCCGCATCGTCGCCCTCGACGGCACCTGGCACGGCATCGAACGCGAGGACAACCGCTGGTACCCTGACCTGGCGGCAGAATGCCGCGCCGCATCGAAATCCGCCTGGTAGCGGACCGGCCCGTGCAAACGAAGCGTCCGCACGGACCCGGACCATCGGCACGGAACGGGTCATCCGCCGCACAGGCCACACCGGGATGGGCAGCAACCTGCAAACGGAATCTTCCTGAACCAATCTCCCCGCACCGGACCGGGCCATCCTCTCACCAGACGGCCCGGCCGGCGGCGGTCCGGGACGCAGATTCATCCAGCCACCCCATGACCTTCGCCACCCCGCCAGCGGCTGCCGGACCAGGATCCGGTGGCGGCACTTCGACCCCTGCCGCACCCGCCAGCTCAACCTTGTTCACCACATCACCGGTACGCCGTGAAACGACCTGCACCTGCTCAAAACCTGCCGTCTTCCCGGTTCGTAGCCTCCAGGACGACATCACGCTGGCCGTCGACCCGCCGGCGGCATCAAGCCGCACGCACTTGACTGAAAGGCGTCAGCGAATAAACGATCTCACCCTGCGCAGCCCGTGCCACGGGCGGCCACGGCACCCCGCTCCGGCGCCCATCACCCTCACCAAGCTTCATGGGCGCCGGGCTGGGTGGCAACCCGGCTCCGACGCCGCCACCGACCTTTCAGCGGGCTCCAGCAGGCTCAGACCGGTCTGAGCCGCAACCAGCTCATCGACATCGCCCGCCCGCTGAGCTCTGACGTACCACTCTTCGATCACGGCCAGAACGCCTACGCCACGGCATCGGCGACATGTTCAGCCCGTTCCTGCCGAATACTGGTTCGTGCTGCTCGCTTTACGTTCGCATGGCACCACCGATGTTTTTCGACCCCGAGTTGACAAAACACGGCTCCTCACAATTCAATGCTTCACGGCATTGGCAGGACAGAAACCTTGCGACGCAACGACCTGCAGCGTTGTCCAGAGCAAGGCAGCCTCTATTGAGCGCCATCCAGCTTCTCTCGCGGGCACAAAAGGTTTCGTCCGGGCAGTCATTGGCTCAGCATAAATCAGACATCACGGTTCGCATGACCGGCTCGGAATTGCCTGTGTATTTTGCAGCTTCAGCACAAGACCACTGCCTGGCCCCTGCTCCAGGAGATCTCACGCGAGGCCAGCAAAAAAAAAATGTTGTCGCAAAGGCAAACACCAAACGCAGAACGTATTACAATGGCGCGCTGAATTTTGGTACCCTCTTCCTGGTTCGAGGCGCCGGTCACCGTTGGTCGCCAAGTTGGTTAAGGCACCGGATTTTGATTCCCGGCATTCGGTTCGAATCCTTCCTCCCAGCCATCACTGCTATTTCAGCCTGGCGCTTTGCCTGGCTGATCCCCAACAGCACCTCCCTACGACGGACCAGCGCTGAACGGGTCAGACTCGTGCACCACAGCTCTACCGCTCAGCCCTGTCACCGCCCACACTGCGACCAGGGGCAGGTGCTGTTCACGAACCAATGCCAATCCTGCCCTGGCCGACGTTCGCCGCGCATCTGTGGGCATTCCCCTGGGCAGGGCCATCGTGGGCCCACTCCGACGAAAAGTCAGCGTCGAAAATCCTCGAGAACACGTCGCGGCAAGGATGCCTTCATCATCCAGTCCACCTGTTAACGCCCACCAACGACCACCTGATGGAGCTGATGATCCTGATCCGGCACGCCCTGCGTCGCGCCTCGGCAACCGCATCACCGTGGTTCCCTATTCGGCGCTATGCCCGGCGGGATCGTCTCGCATGCGCTCCTCCCGCGTGGCCATCAGCGCCAGGTCGTGAACCCGCTTGCTGCAGGTCGCCGGCGTCGACCGCGTCCTCACCTGTGGTTTACACGCCGAAGCCAGATCGACTGCTGAAGCCGGTCGACAACGCATCTACGCCCCCATCCCGCCTTCCGACATCGCAAGCACCGCAAGCTCGAGAACACCGGTGGTCTCTGTGACGTAAGGTGGCGTGGTTCGCGCGCCACGCTGGCTGGCGGCTCGACTGCGAACGGCCATCATCGACAAGCTGCCAGAGAGCCAACGTCTCCGGTGATGAACATCATCGGTGAACCAATGGCACTGGCTGCCTGCTGATGGACGACGCCAGTCGACACCGCCGGCACCCTGTTGCCGTGCGCCAGCCCTCAAAAAACGCGGAACGCGTTCGCGTCTCCGCCTACCGCACCCACCCGTGCTGTCCGGCAGGCCATCGAGCGCATCACCGAGGTCCCGCTGGACGAGCGGTCGTCGCCGACACCATCCCTCACCGAAGAAGGGCGCGCCTGCGGCGCCGGATCCGCGTGCTGAGCTGCGGCCAGCATCAGCAGGCTCATCCTGCATCAACCGCTCCGACTCCGTGTCCATGCTGTTCATGGAGTGAACCAGCAACGGGGCACCAGCCGACGGCCTGGCCGTCACGACGGTAACTGCCCGGTGCGCAACCAGGCGGCAACCATTTTCCGGAAGGTCTGCATTCCCGTCAAGCCACCTGCATTGTTTTGCTTTGACTTTGCGTCCCGGCTCTTCTGTCCTGACCCTCTCCCCTGAGCCACCCGCTGCACCTTCTTTTTTCACGCCGCGCCCTTGCCGAACGCATCATTTCTCATTTATCAGCCGGGTTTCTGTCGATCCGCCCTTGACCTCCAAGGAGGAACCTCATGCAAGCCACCCTCGCCAACCCTGCCAGGTCATCCCAACCCTGCCGGCTCTGGTCGCGGACGGCGAACATACATCAGAACTGCCCAATGCAGATCCTGCCCAGACACGCAAAGAGACGTGGGGACGAGTGCAGCCGCCGCCCGCCTCCGTCGCGCATAAACAAATACCGGCATCTCCGGTGGCAAGCCGCCCCGTCAGATAACCCTGGATCACAACGCCCTCTGTGCGCCCTGCGCGTCGAAGCCTTCCATTCGTCCATTCTGGACGCGGATGACAAACGGCAAGACCAGCGCCGTGCTGCTGCGCAGCGTGCAATGGCACCCGGCCTGACGCAGCGGTGCTGCGTCGACTTCCAGCGCGTGGCCGCCAACCCAGAAGATCAACGTCGAATTGCCGCTGCGCTTCGTAACAAGGAGGAGACCTGACGTGGCTCAACAGCCGTGTCAACCAGGTCGTGACCGAAATCGAGTCTCGGTGCTGCCGGGATCGCCCGATTCATCCGGTGGACCTGGCCGAACGACCATGGACCACTCCACCGTACGCCTGAGCGGCATCAAGCTGCCCAAAGGCTCACGGTCGTTGCCGAGCCGACCGTCCACAGCCTCGGCCACCCTGGTGGGTCTTTCGATGCCGACGCCGGTGCGAAACCGCCGACGGCGCCGCTGCGAAGGCAAGCCATCAGCCGGTCTTTCAGGCAACAGTGCATTGCGCCCACGCCCCTGGCGATGGACGCAGTCGAGCCGCTGGCAGGGCTTTCGAAAAAGCGCGCAGCCCGAAACAGCACCTCCCCAACAGGCCGCCAGTCGGCCCGTTTGATTTTGAGCCTGCCCGGAGACATTCCTCTCATGAACGCCCCCGCCTGATCGTCAGCCTGGAGCAGCCCACCGACCAACACGCCAACGCGACCGGCACAACGCCGGGTTCTGGTTCATCCGACGCCCTGCTGCGCCACTACCCCCGGCCGGTGCGCCCCGCGCAAATTCTTCCGGGATGTCCGACGAAGTCCGCATCGGCACCAGGTCGTCCGGCTCATCGAGCCGCGACATGAACCGCTCCGGACGGGGCCGTCGGCGCCCTGGCGCTTCTACCACATCGACCCGGGGACATCTCGTCGCGTATTACGACGAACTGGACCTCTGCCCGGCTCCGCCGCCTCAGGCTCCGCTCCAGCACCCCAACGGCCTGCGTGACCTCACCGCCCACCTCGGCACCCCGCGCCTGGCGCCTCCAGGCTGGGCATCAGCCATCCCGCCTCAACGCGTCAGCCAGTCCGTCATCAACGCCGTGCTCGGCCGCCCCAGCGCCGCCGACCAGCAGCAGCTCATCGAACAGGCCATCGACCACCAGCGTCGACCTGCCAGCCCTTGTTTCGTGACGGCTGGAAATCATACCAACAGCTGCACGACGCCGACCCGACCATGCAGGCCAAAAAGGAAGCAAAGGGCAGCAGCAGCCCGAGGAAAACAGGCGAGAGGCGCGCAGGAGCGCGCCGGAAGACTTCCTGGCCAGCTCGACTCCAGGTGCCTGGCCGTGGTGTGTGCCTTGCCATTGAGTTCTGCGGCCATACCACCTCGTCCCGCACACGTCCAAAGGGTTTGGGGACAATAAGCCTTGATATGCGTCCACTTCAGGCTCTGCTCTGTCAGCCAACGTCGGCATCGTCGAAGTGCCTGACCCGCGCGCGCCCAGCTCTCCGACATCGTCAGGCCGCAGAGGTCCAGCCCGCCATCGTCGATTCGTCGACATCGCCGGGCTGGTGGCCTTTCAGCAGGCGAGGGCCGCAGGCGGCCAGTTCTCGCCAGCATCCGCAGAACCGACGCCATCGTCAACGTCGTGCGCTGCTTCGATGATCCCAACGTCGTGCGTCAGCGGCGCGTCGATCCCATCGCCGACATCAGTACATGTCACCGAACTGGCGCTGGCCGACCTCGGCACCATCGAACGCGTCCGCCCGCGAAATCAGAAGGCCCGCGCCGGTGACGCAAAGGAAGCCCTGGCCACGACCACCCTGCTGGAAAAACTCCGGCCCCACCAGACGAGCAACCCCGCCCGCTGCTCGACCTTCTGTCGATGAGGACAAAGCCCTGCTCAAACCCTACGGGCTGATGACCCGCAAACCGGCCATGTACGTGGCCAATGTGGCGAACGGCTTCGAAAACAACCCCCTACACTCGACCGCCTGCGCGAATTTGCCGCAAAGGAAAATGCTCCCGTCGTGTACAATAGCGCCCAGATCCGAGTGGCTGACGTGACCTCGCAGCGAGACCAAACTTGCCCTTCCTGGCCGACCTCGGCTCACGCCGGGTCTGAACCGCCTGATCCGCGCCGGCTACGACCTGCTCGGCAGACCCTACTTCACCGCGGCGTGAAGGTGCGCCTGGACCAGCCATCCACAAGGGCGACACTGCCCCGAAGGCGCCGGCGTCATCCACACCGACGAACACTGACCATCGAACTGAACCATCGCCTTCGGTGATTCCATCCAGTACGAGGTGAACACGGCGCGAAGGAAAACCAGCTTAAGGAGCGCGCCGAAACGGGACTATATGGTACAGGATGGGGATGTGCTGAACTTTTGTTCAATATATGGGCAGGTGGGCAGCCGAACCCATTTAGCCCGCCTGCACCCAATCAAAAGCCCCACTCCGCCTTATGTGTCAGAACTGACAGGAAGGGCTTGTGGTTCCTGCAACGCCATCTGCCGGAACATCTGGCTGCCTCACACCGATGCGACACGCCTCATCCATGACGGCAAAGCGAAACCGTCGAACTCAAGAAATCCCTGGCGGAACTCAAACAGGGCATCGTGTCACTGGCCGCCATGCTCAACAAAGCATGGCGAGGCTGAACTGTGGTTTGGCATCGCCCCCAGTAGGCAAGGCGGTGGGCCTGGACCAGAACGACAAGACATTGCGCGATGTATCACAGGCCATTGCCGCCAGCATAGACCCGCGCATCTATCCGGAAATCACCCGGGAGGAAGTGAACGGCAAAAGCTGCCTGCGTGTCAGGGGCTCGCGGGCAGGACAGGCCGTACTATGCCCACGGGCGTCCCTACATGCGCGTTGCCGATGAAGACCGGCAGATGAGCGCCCGTGAGCTGGAAACTCTGATCCTGCGCCAGAACCGTGCAGCCCTGCGCTGGGACAACGAACCCATCGATCAGCCCCTGAGTACGCTGAACGAGGCACGCATTCGCCAGTTCGTGCAGACGGCAGGTCTTTCCTAGAACAACATCACCAACACGCTGGACAAACTGGGCCTGCTGCGCGACGGCCGTCCCGTCAACGCTGCCCGGCTGTTCTTTGCCGATGAACCCATCGAGCTTCGCTGTGCCGTGTTCGCCACCCAGACCAGCGCAACCATTCTCGACCGCCACGACTTCCACGGTACGCTGCTGGAACTGATCGAGGAAGCCCAGAAGTTCATCCTGAAGAACATCCACATCGGCATGCGACTGGATGGCATGCGCCGGGTCGACGTTCCCGAAATTGCCGTCCCTGCACTGCGGGAAGCCATCATCAACGCCTTCTGCCACCGCGACTGGCGTGACCCGGACTACGTACAGGTCGCCATCTACCGTGATCGGGTCGAGATCTGCAACCCCGGCGAACTGTACGAGAACCTGACGCTGGAAGAACTCCGTCGGGGCGGCGTATCACGCCGGCGCAACCCGCTGATTGCCGACCTGCTGCGCCGTATCCATCTGGTGGAAGCCTGGGGCCGTGGCGTGCCGCTGATCCTTGCAAACGCTCCCGATGTCACTTTCCGGGAGGTGGCCGGGCTTTTCATCGCCAGCTTTGCACGGCCGTCGGCCCGGCATGCCGGGGCAGAAAGCGCCCCTCGAAAACTACCCCGAAAACTGCACCAGAACAGCAGGTCCGGCGGCGCCAGAAGACGGGAGAAACCCTGCTTCAGATACTTCGGCAACAGCCACACCTGAGTACAAGCGAGCTGGCCCAGATGACCGGATTGAGCCAGGATGGCATCAAGTACAACATCAACCAGCTCAAACGCACCGGCAAGCTGGTTCGCCATGGCCCTGCCAAAGGCGGCTACTGGGAAGTCACGGACAAATCTGGCGACGAGTAGCCTTGGCCTGCCCTTTACTACGGTGTCTCATGGAAGCAGAGGCTAGTAAAGGGATTACGGCCAACTTGTTGATTTATATGTTTTCTTTACCCTGAATCCAGTCAGGCTTCAGTAAAGCCCCCCACGGAGCGCCTCCGCGCCCCTCTTGCGGGAAACGCCGGACAGCACCGACGTGCCCTGGCCAGGGCACATCTGGAACAGCCAAAAAGAACCCCTCAGCGTCCGCTTCACGAACAGGCGGACGGGAGGGGCCGTGTTGAAGGGATTATAGGTCATCTTCAGCATCATCGGCAGCCTGTCACTTTTCGTAAAAATCTCCTCCATTCATACCGCTGGAGGGAGAACCACGTGAACGCACAGGAACGCATCATCCGTTACTGGCATGCCGTCGAGCTGCTGCAACCGTCCCAGCTCAAGAAGCCCGAGAACAGTGCCGGCCGTTCACCAAAGGACGAATTCGTCCATGATATTCAATCCAGTAACGAGCCATTCCCCTGGGAACCGGGCAGCGAGGCCAGCCGGCAGCCTTTGCCCCTTGATGAGATAGACAAACGTACCGGAAAGCCCAAAGTCTACACATGGTTCCACACGCTCTACGTTCAGATCTTCCCGACAAAGACCATCACCGATGCACTGGACAGGGCATTCGGCGCCGACCAAGGCTATCGCGACCCCGCAGAACGGGAATATTCAGCGCTGTATGCCGCCGAATTCACCCATGACGGCCAGCTCGTCCCGGGCAGCTTCACCCTGTCCAGCGAAGCCTGGTTCCTCGGACGACTGACCAGTGGCAGTGACTGGTCGAAGGATTTCAACCAGGACCAGACTTCCATCAGGCAGCAGGCCGAAGCCCGCCTGACCGGATCGGTCAACCGGCAAGCCCTGGACGAACTCACGACGTTCGTCATCCAGCAGTGTGGGCTGCAGACTGTGTTGTCAACCCGGAAAAAGCCGTGCTGCGCTCCTGTAGCCGGCCCGTTGAAAGTCAAGGGACAACAGCACGACACAATCAGCGACACAGCAGTCAGGGAACATCCCTGCACAGGCAGCCCCCACATCCGGAGCCTCTGCCCACGTTGTTGCAGGCACGCCCAAAGGGGGTTCACGGAGACGGAAGAATCCATAACACGCCCCCAACCCCGCCAAAGCGATCTCCCCTCAACAGTTTTCTGCTGGACGATCTGATCCGGGTTGCAGAAGCAGTTGCCACCGGCAATACCAGCAAGGCCCCTGTCACAATATCTGGATCCGAACACGAGCATCACCCGCCACACCATCGGCAGCGCGGAACTGGAAAGCGCCATCGTCGACCATCTCCTTCCCCACAAGCACCCCACCGGCTGCTGGCCTGCCGAGGAGCATCGCGGACTGGTGCACGCGCAGCAACTGGCCATCAATTTCATTCTGGAGCAGCTGGGGAAGGAGCCGGTATTCTGGGTATCAATGGCCCCCAGGAACCGGCAAGACTACCCTGCTGAGGGGATCTGGTGGCCGCCATCGTCACGCAGCGAGCCGATGCCCTGGCGCAACTCCCGCGCGCCTCGGATGCATTCCAGAAAAACGCGAAAGAAACCGGCAATGCCAGTGGCAGAAACAAAACGCCCACCCCTGCAGCCTGACCTGTTCGGTTACGAGATCATCGTTGCCTCCTCCAACAATGGCGCTGTCGAGAACATCACCCGGGAGCTTCCACAACGCAGCAAGATCGATGGCAGCTGGCTGCCGAAGCCGATTATTTCGGCGAACTGGGAACACTGACCTCCGGCGCCCCCTCATGGGCCTTGATCTCTGCCGCGCTGGGCAGCAAGTCACGACGAAGCAAGTTCATCGATCACTATTTCTTTGGCAACCGCACCAGGGAAGAGCTGGTAGCGATCACCGGGAAACTGCAATATCCGCATGGGCTGCAAGGCTGGCTGAGTGGGCACGCAAACCAGTACAAATCCATGTCCAATGCGTCGGCAAATCGGCAACAGCGCTGGCAGCAGGCAGTGGAATCCTACAACGAAGCCAAGGCAGCCGAATCGTCCATCCGCCACAGTGTGGATGCATTTCTCACGAAAATCCAGCATATCCAGTCACAGCGCAACCAGCTTCCTGTGCTGCTCTCGACGCTGCAGACACTGGAAAACAGCCTCCCTGACCCCATTGCCGTATTGGAGAGGGATGCCGACTCCGGTCTGCTTGCTGCTCAAAGCCGGCAAAAAGCATGTGCGGCGGAGGTACTGCAGCACCAGACACGCAAGCCCGGCCTCTGGCAGAACCTCGCCACACTCTGGAGCGCCAGCCGCGCGTGGCAAGCCAACCAGGCATCTCTGCAGGCCACCCAGCTCAGGGCCGAACAGGCCGTGGCACAATGGCAGCTCCTTCAGCACCATCAGAACCAGACAGCCACCGATGTGCAGAACGCCATCCAGGATGCCACCAGGCTGCAGGCCCAGCATATCGTTTCGTGGCTGCAGACGGGACATACCACCGGAGACCGGCAGAATGAACTGCACGAGCCCTGGCCCCTACCCCACTGGCGACAGGCCCGTGCTCGTGTCTTCCTGGAGGCGCTGCGGCTGCACCAGACCTTCCTGGCGCTCGAAGCCACACGTATCCGTGCCAACCTGGATCTGGCCAATGCCCTGATCCAGGGCCAGATCCTTCAGCGGCTATTCCCGAGACGCCATCCGCTCCGCCTGGGCATCCCTGTTCATGGTGGTACCGGTACTCAGCAGCACCTTTGCCTCCTTCGACCGCTCCTTTGGATCGCTTGGTTGCGAGGAAATCGGCTGGCTATTGGTCGACGAAGCCGGACAGGCCACTCCACAGGCGGCCGTGGGTGCCCTCTGGCGCGCCCGCCGTGCCGTGTTCGTGGGCGACCCACTGCAGCTCAAACCCATCATGACCGTATCAGATGCGGCACTGGAGCACATGCGTACCCACTTTGGGGTCGACAATCATTGGTTGCCCAACCGCCACTCAGCCCAGACACTGGCAGACCAGGCCACGCCATGGGGACGCACAACCGGCCCCGATGACCACCAGTCCTGGGTGGGTCTGCCGCTGGTGGTACACCGTCGCTGCGACAGGCCAATGTTTGAGCTGGCCAACCGCATTGCCTACGACGGCAACATGGTCTACGGCACCATTGCCCCCAGACCGGATCGTGAAACGCCGGCCCACCTTCCCACCGGGTGGTTGCATGCCACGGGAACATCGCAGGGCAACTGGGTAGCGGAAGAGGGCAGAATGCTGCAGGCCCTGCTGGCGGCACTGCGCAGCGACGGTGTCGCACCCGGCGATATCGCCATCGTCACCCCGTTCCGCGGCGTCCTCAAGAAAATTCCCGCCCTCGTCCGCCCCTATCGGGGCAAGGGCAAAACAGGAAAAATCAACTGCGGCACAATCCATACCATGCAAGGCAAGGAGGCTCCCGTGGTGATCATGGTACTGGGCGGCAACACCGCCTCTCCAGGCGCCCGCGACTGGGCTGTGTCGGAACCCAACCTGCTGAACGTAGCCGCCACCCGCGCCAAACGGCGTTTCTATGTGATTGGCGATCGCAACGACTGGCAGCGCCGTGCGCTCTTCTGCGATGTCATGGACCTTCTGCCGGCACTGGATCTCCACGCCGAAGATATCGGCGGAGCACTCCATCAGAAGGCGCTGGCCTCGCGGGACCGGGCACGTGCCACTGGACGGTACCGTTCTGCCGACGAAGTCCTGGATGGCCTGCGTGCCCTGCGCGACGAGGAACGCACGCGCCGAACTGCGGCAAGAAAGGCATGAAATAACGCTTCGTTCACCTCACTTTGCGGGAAACTGGGCGCGGATCTGCCCATACCTGCAAGCACAGCAGACCCGCGCAATCAGGGCACAATACCCCCACCACCAGCCCAGCCTCCAGCCCGGAGCCCATGCCATGAGCATCCCCGTCTTTCTGCAGCGGGTCATCCTGCAAAACTACAAAAAGCATCGGCCACTGCGATGTCCGCCTCCATCCCCTGACCTGGCTGGTCGGCGGCAATGGTGCCGGCAAGAGCAACTTTCTGGACGCGCTCCAGCTGGTCAGCGATGCCCTCAACGGCTCACTGGACAATGCACTGAACGAGCGCGGCGGGATCAGCGAAGTCCGGCGCCGCTCCCGCGGCCACCCCACCCACTTCGGCATCCGGCTGGAATTCCACCTGCCGGATGGCGGGAAGGGACGCTTCGCATTCCGGATCGGCGCCCTGAAAAACGGCGGATACGAAGTACAGAACGAGGAATGCATCATCGGGGGCATCGGCCGGGGCCGGCCTACCAGGTCGAACGGGGAACCCTGAAGCACAGCAGCGAGCCCACCTTCCCCGCCATCACCTCAGACCGTCTGGCCCTGGTCGCTGTTTCCGGTACGGCCGCATTTCGTCCGGTGTTCGACGCACTGGCCTCCATGCGCTTCTACAACCTCAACCCCCGGTTGATGCGTGACCTACAAACCCCACAGGACGGAAAGCTCCTCAGGAAGAGGGCGAGAACATTGCCAGTGTCATGGGTCACCTGCAGCGTGTCGGTGATGGACAACTGGATGCCATCCAGGAGTATCTGCGCATTGCGGTGCCGATGATTCACGGTGTTCAGCGCAAAGCAGATCAGCAGCAAGGAGACCCTGGAATTCCGGCAGGACGTGGGAGACAGCACGCCGTGGCGTTTCGAAGCCCAGAACATGTCCGATGGCACACTGCGCGCGCTCGGCGTGCTGACCGCCCTCTTCCAGGGCAACCGGGACTTCGCCCCTCTCTGGTAGGTATTGAAGAGCCGAGACCGCACTGCACCCAGCTGCCAGCGCGGCACTGCGTGAGGCGCTGACCCGTGCCTCCAAGCAAACCCAGATCATTGTGACCAGCCACAGCCCCGACCTACTGGACGACACCAGCATACCGGCCGACACCGTTCTTGCCGTGGTGGCCGACCAGAACAGCACACATTGCCTCGCTGGATGAAGCCTCCCGGGACAGCATGCAGAAACACCTGTTTTTCTGCCGGAGAACTGCTGCGGCTCGACCAGCTGCAGCCCGACCAGAATGAACTGGAACATCAGACGAGGCCCTGCTCCCCACGGACGTGTCCTTCTGTTGTCCGCCACCCAGGTGGTGAACTATCATCAGAGTCTGGCGGACCTCAGGGAAGACGCCCTGACGGGGCAGCCGCATGCGCTCCCAAGGAGACATCGTAGCGCGCCACCCATCGCCATCACTGCTGCACCCTCTGCAACTGGATGCTCGCGCCGGCTGGATTGGCGGAACTGCTTCCACCTTGCTTTCTGATGTGGCTGGTGGCGTCACGCTGATCCCGACACCGGAGGCGTGCTTCGAATCCATTGCAACGGCGTTGCCATCTGGGACCGCAAGACCGATGGCGGCTTTCCCGATATGGTGCTGAAACAGCGGGTCCGTATTGACAGATGGAGCAACTTGGACCTGGGGGCGCTCGACCGGCACGCCGCCTCGCATCGCAGGCCGGTCGCAGCTGGTCCGCTGCCCCGGGCGGCCAGCCCGGTGCCGGCATTCGCCGACCGTGCCATCGAAGCCCTGACCAGGGACGGTCACCGGGTTCCGCCATGCCGGCAACACCACATCAACGCCACTCTACGGCACCTCGCAACGGCTTTCACACATCAACGCCTCTTGCAGCTTGGCGCTTCACGTAAGGCAGCTCCATGCCAGCCAGGCACCTGTCGCTGGAGCGGCTCCAGCCACCATCCAGCCACACCGATGCCGACCATGCCTGTGCCGGCAGCTCCCTCTAATAGCCGGGCGACCTCACCGCCGGTAACTTCTGTAGGCGGGACGCCGGGCGTGATGAGAGCCCTGCGGGAGGCTGCTCGAAGGAGCTACATGGGGGCCCTCGCGGACGCCCCCATTGAGGGCAAACCCCGAATCGGTGCTGCGGTTGGCGGTTTACCCTGCCTGGTTAACCTACCGGATGGCGTCTTTGGCCCGGCTTGGGCCACACGACAAGACCAGCACAGTGAACGGCTGTTTTCGACAGCCCCATGGCGTTCCCACGCGGTCACCCCGCGCCCTGGTCATGCCCTCTGGGGACACCATCGAGGTGCTGGCACGCCTGTCGCGTGGTTTCCATCTTCACGACCGAACAGTTGCGTGCCTGCATCTGCGGGCAACGGGCTGAACGCCGAGCAGCAGGGGTGCCGTTCTGCGCCAGATGGTCAACAGTATGTTGCTGCGAACCGTGCCGCGCAGACGCCGGTCTGCAGCTCGATCACATCCTCTCAGCTTGTGCGTGGCTGACCCGCGGCACGGGCTGGGCCTGACCGCCGTCCTGCAGGCCCGTGTCGCCGCCATCCGCGATGCCACGGAAGCTTTGGCCGGGGCATCGTCCGGCTCGGCATCGACGCGTGCGCTGGCCCGCCGTGGCGGCAGCTGTTTGTGAGATCGGCCTGCAGCTGCTGGTACGGAATGTTGCCATTCAGGGAGCTGGCCGAAAATGCTTGCGGTGCCGGCGCGCCACTGCCGGCCAGCCAGCGCTCGCGCGTCCTGCGGGCGTACGCGGTATGTCGAACCGATAGACAGCGTGAGTGGACACGGGCGGGCGGTTTCTACCAGCATCTGGAGGCAGTGGCGCACGCGTGGACCGGGCGCTGGGCAGTTCACCATCCAGGGCGTTCTGTTTCGCACCGGCTGCGGTTGGCGGTTTCCTATCAAACGGGCTCGCCGGTTCGGGCGGATCGTGGCAGGTGCGCGAACATCCTGCCGCTGCGCGGGAGAGCGCTGCTGCGCTCACCAGTGCCATCGCCTCCTGCTGCCGGTGTTTTGAAGGGCTGCACGGGTGCTTTCCGTCAGCCAGAGACAGCCGCTTGCCGGTCTGGCGCAATGGCCGCGGTACGAATCGGGCCGGAACGAAGTGCGCGGCGTATGGCGGCAGCCGGCACCTACCGGCCTGGGCGGTTGCGTTTCCGTGGGACCTGCCTGCTTCCGTTACCCCTGCCGACGTGGTGGACGAGGCTGCGCTGGCAGCCATCTGCGGCAGCCTGCCGTCACGGACTGCGCCTGGCTGGAGGCCAGCTATGGCCTGGGATGCCCGCTGTTGCGTGGCTTCAGCATGGTGACGTGCCCTGGCAGACCACGCCGGCCAGCACCGCGGCGGCTCGACCTGCGTGCCATTCGTGTGCTGCATCATCATCCCATGAAGCCGTGTGCCGGTGTGCCATCATCGAAACCGTGAACGGATCGATATTCTCGGCCTGCGCGCTGGGGCGCTCGCCTCGTCTGGACGCTGTTCCGCTCTTTCTGGCGGGGCAGGCTGAACGACGGCGATCCGGCGCGTGGGCCCGACTGGAAAGGCTTTTTGAGGCAGGTTCACTGTTCTCGTCGTTTGGGTGCTGCGCGTGGATCACCGGGATTTGGCTGGTTCCACGCGTGCGGCCGGTGCCCCCATCAGCCGGATCAGCCGGCGCTGGCCCTGTTCATGGTCATTTTCGATACGCAGGTGGAGTGGGGGGCGGACGCTGCGGCGGTTTGCCGTGGCTGGTCGCATGCTGGCTGGCCGAACTTTGCAAGCAGCATCAGGGACGTGCTGGAGGCCGAGGGCTGGACACCGAGGTGCAGGAACTCTTGACCAGGCCGCTGGTCTGGGTTTTGCGCAGCGTGATGGCGCGCGGCTGCGGCGGCTGCTGCCGGCGGGTGTATCGCTATCTGGTGGACCTTTGGGCGCTGGCCGCCGACGAGGCGTACAGACGCCGGGTTCGGTCCGTCCGGCGACGCCCTGACTCTGACACCGGAGGAGGCTCTGATGCAATACGGTTTCAGCGTCTGGTGCTGCTCGGTTTTCGGCTTATTCCGCGCCGAGCTGCCGCTCGATGGTTCGATGTCGCTGGTGGCAACAACACGGGCAGACCAGTCTCATCAATGCGCTGCGGTATCTGCTGATCATCGTCGGCGGGTGATGAATTTCGACTTTGATGCCGACAAGAGCGGGTTTCTGTTTTCCGCACTGGCGCCACATCCGCGGGTTCGCTTGGGTAAACGTGACTGGTGTGGTTTGGTGGGGGTGTTGGTTTTTTGTTGGGGGTTGGGTGGTGGGTGGGTGGTGGGGGTTTGGGTGGTGGGGGCGGGTTTGTTTCGGGCGGGTTGATGACGGATGATCTGGTGGTGACCGGAGCCGTTGATGGACGTTGTTTGACTTTTCAGGCTGGACCTGTGGTGGGTGTTGGGTTTGGTGTTGTGGGTGTGGGTTGTTGGCGGTCTGCTGATTGGGAATGATTTTAAAGACCGGGTGGGACCGTGCCTTTGCCGATCTGGATGGGGAATGGAATGACCGGTATACCGATGCGGCCAGTTTGCTGAAAAGTGTTGCTGCAAACACTGGAACGCGAAACACGAGGCGCGACTGGGTGCGCGGCCGAGCGCCGCATGAAGCCGCTGATCAGGCGACGCCCTCGCCCACTGGCGGCAGCGTGCGACACGCGCCACCAGGCACTGACGCGGGAGCTGCGCAGGCCCGGCGACACCGAGATGAAAACGCCTGCGGGACGAGGACATCCAGCTGGCCCGCCAGCAGAGCCTGGCCGAACCCGAACAGGGCAGCTGCGCCAGCGAACCAGACCAGCTGCAGGCGCTGGCAGCACGCGCTGCCCTGTTCCGGAACGGCGGCTGCTGCTGGACCAGCGGCGCGCCGCGCCGCAACAGGACATCGATGCCATCGTCGTGCGCATCGGTCGGGCGGCGCAAGCCGCCGAGCCGGCCGCCGTCGAACGCGAAATCCAGCGCCTGCAACGGGGAACTGGCCCAGCTGGAACACGGAAATCCGCACGCAGGGCGGCAACCTCTACCAGCAGCTGGCCAGCCAGCTCGCGCCGGAACAACTGACCGTCCTCAACAGGACACTGGCCCCTCGTGCTCACCCACAGGCGCAGATGATTTCACCGCTGGATGCAGCGGCTGCTTGCGGCGACATCTGGCCTCCGCAGCCCTCCGACACCTGCCGGGGCGTGACACTCAATCTGCTTGCACTGACGGCCCAGCACAGGCGATTTCATGCCAGCCTGGCCGGGCTCACCACCTGCGGCGGGAGTTGCAGGCTGGCTGAGCAGCTGCGCGAACAGCTCGACTGCGGCCCGCACGCTGGACGGTCAGGGGCCAGCGTCAGCACTGGATGCGCGCGCTGAGCAGCTCGACCAGGGACATCGCGCACTGGGCCGTCTGCAGACCACTGCACGCCGAACCGGCACGCCAGCAGCGGCTGACGGGAACTTGCGGCAGATGCATGGCCACGCTCACCGAAACGCTGGCAAAGAGCCGCGGAACGACAGCGAGCCCTGGGCCGGCAGCGCCAGCAGCCACGGCTTGGGACCTGCCGCCACGCTGCAGGGAGCGGCACGCGGCGCATCGGCAGCGCCGCAACCAGCGGCGAGGATCGCAGCCGCCCTTCACAACTGGCTGCCGGGCTGCCCCCATCACCCCTGGCTGGCCCAGCCGGACGCAACTGGCCGTAGACCGGCCGGCCGACCTCTACCTGCAGCTATCACGGCGCTTTACCGCGGCTTTGGCACTACTCGGAGACTGGACGAGCAGATTCGCCGGCTGCTCATCGACCTGAACTGCCGGCGGTCTGACCACGTACCACCTGAGCGAAAATCCGGAAGCGGAGGTAGAGCCGCCTCATCACTTTTGCGCATCACCTGCCCCAGGGTTCGAGGCCCTGGAAGAAATCGCTCGGCCGTGGTCAGTGGCGGCCAGCCTGCGCGAACTGCGGGATGGGCTCAATGCCTTCAAAGGGCCGGATGCGCGACTACAACCCGCCAAAGATCGGTGGTCGCCGCCTGTCCGACCTAGGCGATATTTCGAAAATCAGGCCCAGACAACACCCCGCTGGTCGAGGCCGCATCGAACTGCTGATCAGCACCGCGGCCACGGTGGACGGCGGCGAAACCTTCGATCTGTTCAACCAGCAGGCGTGCTGGATGACGACCAGCTCGACCGCGCCAAGACCCTGCCCGCTGATCGAAGAAGGCAACGCCCGCCAGGGGCTGCGTGTGGCCGACCTGTTCGAGCTGCGCGTTTCTGGGTGGGCAGGAGGGCAGGCAGCCGAAGCCTAATGATCTGGAGCAGCGCCGCCTCCAGCGGCACCGTGCTGATGGCCAAGCTCATCACCGGCCGCACATGCTGCATCTGATGCAGGACCAGCGCCGTCCCATTCAGGGGCATCTGCCATCTGGACGAGGCACTGGCACTGGATGCGCAACCAGCGCAGCCTGATCGACACGGCCGCCGATTTCGGCTTTTCGCTGATCTTTGCCTCACCGGCACCACTCGTCACCGCCGCTACATCGTGCCCATCCAGCATCCGACGGGCACAGCAGATCAGCCGCCTGAGCTGGCAGATCATCGAGCCGCTGGAGAAGCATGAGCAAACACGAAAACGCATTGCGGACCGCCCTGCTCCGACTCAACGGCGGAATCCACTGCCCGTCAGCGCATTCACTCCCCGGCCCAGCGCCGGGCACTGGAACAGTTCCGGTAGCCAGCAGACGGGCGCCGTGCAGTTTCTGGCGCGGCGGCGGCGGTTACCGCATCGGCAACCGCCATCTTCGCACTGCATCTGCGCACCCTGTCACCAGCTGGCCCCTGCCAGTCAGCTGCCCTCTCAGAGGCGGCACCAACGCCTCACCCGTTCCTGGGTACCGTCTCCCCGCCAAAGTGCACCGCCTGCGGGATCGACGACCCCTGCACGCACCTGACGTGCCCCTCACCACGGCACAGCGCTGCAGGCGCCTCCTATCCCGTGCCCACAACATCGGCCACCGCCGCGACAGCAAAGCCGGCCGGCATGCACACGACGCTGGCTATGTCCTGCTGAAGGCAGCCTTCCCGTCGGAACGGCGTGCATGCCTCCTTCTTCGGGGCGACCGAAAGTGGTTCCTGACTCACCCGGGGGTGCCAGCCACATCGCCATGACGGTGCCGGACAGCGTCCCAGCCGGACAGGGCGCATCGAGCCCCCTCGACTGGCATGCCCCCACCAGAAACCTGCACCTGCCCTGGCCGCACACCCGCGACTTCGGGGCATGCCTGCATCACCGGACGACGACTGGCATACCGGCGCCCCCTCTGGCTCATCGAGAACCAGGCGCTCTTCGACCGCACCGACTGGCTGCCCCGGGCCTGCCGTCACGCTGCTCTACTACAACGGCCAGCTCTCGACTGCTGGTCCGCTGGCTGCAGCACGCCCACGGGAGCAGCCGGCGATCCATTTCCCCGACTACGATGGCAGTCGGGCTGGCCAACTTTGCCCGCCTGCACGCGCAGCTGGGCGATGCCTGCACTTCTGGCTGATGCCCGGCTGGGCAGACAGCCTGCAGCGCCTGGCACCATGCACTGTGGCTCAGAACGCTGGATGACCGTTTCACCGTGTCCGGCCCGGCCTGCCCGGCCATCTGGCCCCCTGCTCACGCAGATGGAGCTGAATGGCCTCGGCTCTCGAGCGGGAGGCTGTGTGGCTGAGCGGCATGACGCATGAAAGACACTCCACCCCAACGCCCGCCGGCTATGCCGACTGGCTGGCCAGCCTGAAGCGCCAGCATCACCACGCCCGGCAGCGCGCGCCACTGCTGCCGTCAACCAGGGAACTGATCGGCCTGCTACTGGCAGATCGGCCGGGACATCCTGCAACGCCAGGCCGAGCAGGGTGGGGCGAAAAGTGATCGACCGGCTGTCACGGGATCTGCGCACGGCCTTCCCGGAGATGAAGGGGTTTTTCGCCGCGCAATCTCAAGTACATGCGTGCATTTGCCGAGTCGTGGCCGGGACGAATGTGTGCAACGCTGCTGGTACCCTGGGGACACAACAGGGTCATGCTGGACAAGCTCGATGCCCCACGTTCCCGCCGATGGTACGCCTCGAAAGCCATCGAACACGGCTCGAGCAGACGGGAACTGGGCACGTCCGGGAGGGCGACACCAGAGCCTGACCCGCCGCTCCCGCCAACCGCCCCGCCCTTCGGCACGACATCCCCGGCCCGGTGACGCACCATGGCCGGCCGGTCAACACTGCTGTCTGCACCGCCCGGAGACTCCGCCATGGGCACCACGCCGCAGCCCGATTCCCCGTCCACCGCCCACCGCCGGAGACCGTCCGCCTGCCCACGCGCCCGCTGGCCCTGCATGGCCGGCCTTGGCCTGATGACGCTGGCACGTGCCCTGACGGGGTGCGCAGTTTCTGGAGCGGCTGTGCGCCGGAACCGCGTCAGCGCGTCTGCATTTTGCCAACCACAGCAGCCACACCGACTTCCTGCTGCTCTGGGCCTCGCTGCCACCCGCGCTGCGTGCCGTGACCAGCCCGTGGCCGGCGCCGATTACTGGAACGGCTCCACGCTGAGGCGCTTCATCATCCATGACGTGTTCCATGGCGTACTGGTCGAACGCAGCAGCAGCACAGCGCCGGCCGATGCCGGCACCCCAACCGACACCGCCCGCGCCGAGGCCGCCGCGCGTGCCATGCAGCCTCTGCACGATGCGCTGGCCAGGGGGCATTCACTGATCATTTTTCCCGAAGGCACCCGCAACCTGGGAGACGGACTGCTGCCCTTCAAATCCGGCATCTACCACCTGGCCCGGGCCTGGCCCCAGGTCGAGTTCGTGCCGGTCGGCTGGAGAACCTGAACCGGGTCATGCCCAAGGGGCAGGTCATTCCGCTGCCACTGCTGTGCACCGTGACCTTCGGTGCACCGGTTCCCCTGCACGATGGGGCACAACCAGAGGCGGCGCAGAACATGCCGCGCTCCCCCAAGGACGACTACCTCGCCCGCGCCCGTGCCGCCCTGCTGGCACTCAGGCCCCAGCAGGGACGACCGGGAGCAGGCATGCCGAGACTCACCGATCCCGGCACAGCCCCCTGCTGCCATGTCCCCGGCCTGCCTCCACCGGCTTCTGCCGGTTCTGCCCTTTCTCCCCCACCCTGTCACGGCATATGCCTGCTCCGCCGCAGGCCGCCCCTGAACCATGACGCATCACACCCTGCTCCTCAACGGCCTCATCCTCGGCATGCTGGTGGTGGCCTCGCTCATCGGTGCCCTGCTCAAATGGCGCGTGGGTTTCGACACGCCGCACGCCGTCATCGACAACCTCAACGCACGCATCAAGGCGTGGTGGGTGATGGCCGTGGTGATGAGTGGCACGCTGGCCATCGGTCACTGGGCGGTGATCCTGCTGTTCGCCAGCATTTCCTTCTTTGCCCTGCGCGAGTTTCTCACCATCGCCCCCACCCGGCGGGGAGACCATCTGGCGCTGATCGCCGCGTTCTATCTGGTGCTGCCCCTGCAGTATTACCTGATTGCCATTGGCTGGTATGGGCTCTTCTCGGTGTTCATCCCGGTCTATGGTTTCTCTGCTGCCCATTCTGGCCACGCTGGGCAACGACACGCAGCAGTTCCTGACGCGCGCATCCACCGTGCAATGGGGACTGATGGTTGCGGTCTACTGCATTTCCTGCGTGCCGGCGCTGATGGTGCTGGACATTCCGGATTATCGCGACAGCAACCTGCTGCTGATCAACTGGCTGATTCTGGTGGTGCAGAGTTCGGACGTGCTGCAGTACGTGTGCGGCAAGCTGGCCGGCAGACACCGGATTGCACCGGTACTCTCCCCTTCCAAGACCGTGGAAGGTTTTGTGGGCGGGGTGCTGTTGGCCTCGTGCCTGGGCATGGCCCTCTGCTGGATCACACCCTTTGCCTGGTGGCAGGCCGGCCTGGTCGCCCTGCTGGTGAACCTGATGGGCTTTGCCGGCGGGCTGGTGATGTCGGCCATCAAGCGCGACCGTGGCGTGAAGGACTGGGGCGCCATGATCGAAGGCCACGGCGGCATGCTGGACCGGCTGGATTCGATCTGCTTTGCCGCCCCGGTGTTCTTCCACGTCGTGCGCTATTTCTGGGTGTAGGGTGTGTCATGGACTCATTCGTCCCCGCGCAGACCCAGGCCGTATGCTGACAAGACGCCCTGTTTGACAAAGCTGGCCGCCGTGCTAAACAGGACGCCGTCGGCGGTACACAGATTCGGGACCGGCCCGAAGACCCCCTGGGGCGTACGTGACAAGCCAGGGGAAAGCAGAACAGGCTCCCCTTTACCCCAGTGAGCCGCTGCGCAGCAGGGCCAGCACGGCACCTTCGGTGATGTGTTCGTACAGGATGACGGAGCCGATGGCGATCAGCACCGCGCCGCCCAGCACTTTCGGCGCGCCGCCCCAGCAGTGTGCCCAGCATACGGCATTGCAGCACGCCCAGCGTGACCATCACCATGGTGCAGGCCGATCACCAGGCCACCTGACCGATCGGCACGTCCACGAAGGCCAGTGTCACGCCCACGGCCATGGCGTCGAGAGCTGGTGGCCACGCTGGTCATCACGGTGGACAGCAGGCCACCTGTCGCCACACGTCCTGCCACGGCGGCGCCTCCGCCCGAGACGGACGTGACCACACCCTGCCCGCGGTCATCCATGTCCATGCCGGTATCGTCACAGTCCAGTTCCACCGGCTGGAACGACTTCCAGACCATGTGCAGCCCAAGGCCCAGCGGCAGGAAGAACGCCACCCAGTGATCGTAGGCGGTGACGTACTGCGAGGCAGCCACGCAGCAGCCAGCCAACCAGTGGCGTAATCGCCTCCACCACGCCGAAGGTAATGCCCACGGTGAGCGCCTGGCGGAACCGGGGGCGATGCGACATGCTGAGCACCTCGCGCCAGTGCGGCGGCAAAGGCATCGGCCGACATGGCAAACCCCAGGGCGACGACGGAAAGGATACTCATGGGATGGGAGATGGTAGCGGTCGGACCGGAACAATGCCCCGCACACCCGACCGGTATCTGCACGGCGCATCGCTCATCGGTCTCGCCAGACCCGCCTGTGACAGGGCGGGTTGCCTTCGCCACGGGGCCGGTCGGCACGATACGTTGCCATACCACAGGCAGACAGCCCCGAGTTTGTTGACGAAGGCGCTTCCGTTGCGGAAAGCAGGCTACTCCCCAAGGAGGAATAAATCGAAACGCATATTACCCCAGATAGCGCCGGTCAATCACACCAATGGCACCACGGAATGCCCCATTCGGCGGAAACCAGGCCGAAAACCGCATGAATACAGGCTTTTCGGCCATGGGCAAATGTCGCTTTTCTTTCGCAAAACACCGGCATCGAAATATGTGGCGCGAATCGGTCGCATTTATTTATTCCACCTGCCTCCGCGTGCCGTCAAAGTTTACATATTCGCACTAAATAAACAAGAATAATCCTCAATCCGATCGTTCCTGTACACAATGCAACCTGTTTCCTGTTCCTGTTTCCTGTTCCCTGTCTGTTACCATCCTGGGCCTCCTGCAGCGCGACGCATACAGCTTCATCTCCGGGCGGCTGGATTCCCGAACACCTCAGTCGGGCTGGCTGCCAGGAGACACACCCGTCCCTACTGCCCTGCCCCTGCCCTGCTGGCAGCCAGCATCCGGCAACTGGCGGTCAGCGTGAGGATCCAGCGTGTGTCATCGACTCATTCGTCCCCGGAGCTTCGGGTCCAGCGGGTCGCGCAGGCCATCGCCCAGCAGGTTCAGGCCCAGCACGGCCAGCATGATGGCCAGCCCGGGCCACAGGGCCTGCAGGGGCGCCTCGAACAGCACGGGCTGGGCATCGGCCAGCATCCGCCCCCAGGACGGCTGCGGCGGCTGCACGCCAAAGCCCAGAAACGACAGGGCCGCCTCGGCCAGAATGGCCACGGCAAAGCGCACGGTGGCCTGCACCAGCAGCAGCGGCAGAATGTTGGGCAGCACATGGCGCCGCGTGATTTGCCAGCCACTCAACCCGCAGCCGCGTGCCGCCAGCGCATACTCGCGTGACCACACGCCGGCCGCCGCCGCACGCGTGATCCGCACGAAGGACGGGATGTTGTAGATGCCCACCGCCACGATGGCGTTGGTCAGCCCCGCCCCGAACACGGCGGTCAGCATGATGGCCATGAGCAGCGCCGGAAAGGCCAGCATGAAATCGGCCGTGCGCATGATGGCCGCCGACGGGCGCCCCGGCCGGGCGGCAGCCAGCAGGCCAGCAGCAGCCCGCCCCCAGACCGATGCCCACGGCGATCACGCCAGCCAGCAGCGAGGCCTGCGCACCCCTGCATCAGCAGTGACCCCACGTCACGGCCAAAGGCATCCGTGCCCAGCCAGTGGGCCGCCGAAGGCCCGCCAGCATTGCTTCAGGTCCATTTCATCAGGGGCCACCGGCGTCCACCACACCGAGACGAGCGCCACCAGCAGCAGCAGGCCGGTCGGCAGCAGGCCGGTCACGAAACCGGGGTGACGGCGGGCACGGCGCCAGAAAGCGGGATCGGCCATGCGCTATCGCCCCCTGAGCCGTGGATCGATCAGCACCGCCAGCGCGTCCACGATGAAGTTGATCACCACCACCATCGCCACCAGCAGCAGAACGCCGTTGCGCACCACCAGCAGGGTCGCGGTTGGCGATGCTCTGGGCCATCAGCCGCCCCAGCCCGGGCAGGGAAAACACGTTCTCGATCACCACCGCACCGCTGAGCAGCTCGGCAAACTGCATGCCAGCCACCGTCAGCACCGGAACGGCCGCATTGCGCGCCACATGCCGCCACAGCACCTGCCGGTGGTTCAGCCCCTTGGCCAGCGCCGTGCGCGTGAAGGCCTCACCCTGCACCCTCCAGCAGCGAAGCCCGCACGAACCGCGCCAGAATGGCGCCCTGCAGCAGCAGCCGGTGCCAGTGCCGGCAGCAGCAGGAACTGCAGGCCATGCCACAGGCCAGCCAGCCAGCCCCGCCGGTGCCAGCGTGCCCAGCGCCCGCGTATGCAGCCCCCACCGGCAGCCTCTCCTGCGCCGGCGACACTGCCCCCGTCGGCGCCGCCTGCGGCAACCGACCAGCCCTCGAAGCCGCCCGACGGCAGCCAGCCCAGCCGGACGGCGAACACCACGATCAGCAGCATGCCCAGCCAGAAACCCGGCGTGGCCATGCCCAGCTGGGTCAGCGTCATCACCACGTCGCCCCAGCGGCGATGATGCAGAGCCGCAGACACCCCTGGCCACCAGGGCCATCACGGTGGCCAGTGCCGCATGGCCAGCACCGTCAGCGGCAGTGTGAGCGCCAGCCGCTCGGCCAGCAGCCCGGTCACCGGTACGCCATAGGCCTGGCTGGTGCCCAGATCACCATGCAGCGACCGCCCAGCCACTGCGAGGTGACGCTGCCAGGCCGGCGCGTCCAGCCCCAGCTGCACCTCCAGCGCGTGCACGGCGGCCGGGTCGGCGTCCGGCCCCAGCATCACCTGCGCCACGTTGCCGGGCAGGATGTCCAGCACGGCAAAGATCACCGCACTGGCCGCCAGCAGCACGCCCACCAGCCCCAGACAGCGCCCCAGCCAGAACCGCAGCGACAGGGACGGCGCCGCGATCCCTGCATTCATGCCGATGGCCATTCACCCTTCCCAGTGCAGCGCCCGCAGGTCGTTGGCCAGCATCGGCATGTCGTCCCACAGGCCGGCGATGGACGCACGCGACACCGACACCCAGTGCGGCTGGTACAGCCAGGCCAGCACGCAGTCGTCGGCCAGCAGACGCTGCACCTCGGCCAGCCGCTTCAGGCGTTCGTCTTCCTTCACGGTGCTGACCAGCTGGCGGTACAGGGCATCGAACTTCGGCGAGCGGTAGCCCCAGTAATAGTCGGGTCGTGCAAAGTTGCCCAGGTCCAGCGGCTCGACGTGCGAGACGATGCTCAGGTCGTAGTCGTGATTGCGATAGGTGCCCTGCAGCCACTGCGCCCATTCCACCTGCTGCAGGCGCACCACGATGCCCACCTTCGCCAGCTGGGCCATCACCACCTGGGCGCCCTGCCGGGCATAGGGGGTGGGCGGTACGGTCATCACCAGGTTCAGCGGCAGCGGCACGCCCGCTTCCTTCAGCAGCGCCTTTGCCCGTTCCGGGTCGTAGAGGGTTGACGGCCGTGAGGTCCACATAGCCGGTGCATCCGGTGTGTAATGGCTGCCGATGGGCGTGCCATGCCCCAGCTGGCCGGCCTTGAGCACCGCCTGCCGGTCGATGGCCGCCGCCATGGCCCGCCGCACCCGCATCGGCCAGCGCCTTGCGACGATGGTTGATGGCCACCAGGGTCTTGGCCCGCGAGGACGATATCTGCACGCGCCACTGGGCGTTGCCCCGGAAGCGGGCCTCGGCCCGCTCGGTCACCCGCGGGAACACGTCGACCTCCCCCGCCATCAGCGCCGCCATCTGTGCAGCCGGCTCGCCGATGAAGCGGAAGGTCACCGGCGAGAACAGGGATGGTTGCCGGCTCGCGAAAAGCCCTCCCAGGCCACCAGCTGCAGCGAGGGCGCCCCGCCGCCAGCTGCCCAGCCGGTACGGCCCCGTGCCGACCGGCTGCGCGGCGTTGGTGGCCACGGTACCCGGCTCGACGATCACGGCCGTGGCCTGCCCCAGCTGGAACAGGAAGTCGGCATCGGGGCTGGCCAGCCGGATGACCACCGTCCGGGCATCCCGCGCCTCGATGGTGGTCATGGCGGCAAAGAAGGCACGGTCCTGTTGACGCTGTCCTTCGCGCCGGCCCGCTCGAAGCTGGCCCTGACCGCCTGTGCGTCGCAGGGCTTGCCATTCTGGGAACGCACGTCCGGCCGCAGGATGAAGGTCCAGGTCTTCTGGTCGTCGGAAGCATGCCAGCGTTCGGCCAGCGGCGGCGAGATCTTCCCGTGTGGCCCCATGCGCACCAGCGTTTCCGAACACGTTGCACAGCACCACCTCGGCAATGGCGGCAGCGGCCCCGGCGGTGGGGGTCGAGCGCCGTGGCTCCAGCACCATGCCCAGGGTCAGCGGGCGACGGGCAGCGCTGCCACCCGCCGCGGGTGGCAGCGGCTGGCGCAGACGGCGGGCGACGATGCCGCATCCGCCACGTGCAGGACGCCGGATGCGCGCGCGCCGGGCGCTCCCAGCCACCAGTGCCCCCACCACCGGCGCCATCCGCCACACCGGTGCCGGCGGCAGCCTATGAGCCCGCGGCGGCATCTGCCCGTCCGGGCAGCACCAGCCCGCTGGCCCAGGCCCAGCGCAGCCCCTGCAGCGCGGCGTTTCATCAGCGTATCCCCCTTCGGCACGACGGCCGGAAATCGAACAGAACGGAAACCGCATCCTACCTACACGCCCCGTGGGGCAGGGGAGGCGGGGAAATCCCTGCCTGCCGTGACGGCAGGCAGGTCGAGATGAGGCGGGCCGTGTGATGACCCAGTCGTTCTCGCGCTGGTCCCGGGCCTGTGCTGACAGGATGCGCTGCGCAGGCAGGCGGGCTGCCTTGCCAGACAGGGGCAACGCCGAGCGGCGCACGGCCCGGACAAATGGGCGCCCTCCGGACACCTCAGCTACGCAGCGCCTGCCCCTGTCCACACGTCGCTACGGCCCGTTTCCGGCCCCCTGTTCCAGACCGAATGGGCACGCCCTGGCCGTCCATGCGGAAAAACAGACCGCGCGAGCCCCTGACGAAATCAGGACGAATATTCTCGGAGCGACTGCCAGAGCATCCTGTTGCGCTGACGCTTTGAGATCGCCCCTGTCGCACTTGCCTCTGGGATCACCGGGAACAGGCTGAAATCAGGAAAGCGTTATAGCAGGTTATAAATAACGACATGCCGCCACATCACGACCGACGATTAGAGTCGGTCCGGAAGCAGCGAATCTGTACACGCCAGCCTGTTGCTGAACGGAACAACTCGAGAGACTGGACGGGACCGGGTTGGTGCCGCTCTGCCGTCTACAACGTTATTTTCCCGGCCGATCAGCGGCATCAGCCGTACACAGGGCCAGAATCGACAGCAAAATAGAGGCACAAAACGCCGCAGCCGGCGCCTGCAGCCAGCACGCAGCAGCCGGATGTTGTCGGGTCTGGCACCGCACAGCACTGCGTCAAGTGCATCTCCCATGCCCCTTTGAGCCAGTTTCGCAAGTAAGCGACATCGGTCTTCGCGTGGCCTATCGTCGGTTCGATGGCACTGCGGCGTCTGATCATCGCCCTGATCCCGCGCGTCACGCCTCGCCTCTGTCCTACGATCGCGGGACTCTCACGCCCAGCACGTCAGCACCGCGATATAGCCCGTGTCCACAACGGCGGTGTCGGATACGGCAATCTCCCCACAATCGACGCTTGCTCCAGTGCTTTCGTACAGGGTGTGGCTGCTCGTACGGCCGGCCCGGCACTCGATCTTGCGCCACAACAGGAAACCTTCCCTGTGCCGTCGTGGTGGTCGGAAACCTTGAGCACCGAACTCGTAGGGGTTTGCGGGCCTTGCCCTTGCTGATGCACTCCACCCTCCTGCGCATGCGAATGCGTGCAACATTCCCGTCTTTTCGGCTGCTGCGTCAGAACTCGTTCGGCCCGTGCCCATCGGGTCATCAAGCCATTGACGCAATGGACCGGTCACCTGCTCTCGTTGCCGGTCGATATCCCGCTGCCAGATACGCCTCGACCCGTTTGCGCAGCTTGCCGAGCACATTTCGCATCCATGGAACTGTCTCTGCATGCGCTGGCGGCCACCTGCCTCGCCAGCTGAGGGGGCTGCTATCAGACTCAGAAGCTCTGCCGCAGCTTGCAGCTGCCACACGCCCTGGCGGCCTTGACCAGATGCTGTCTGGTACGCTCCAGAAGCCGGGAATCCGCTGGACGCGCAATCGCTTTCGGCATGACGGTCGTATCCACGATCACCGTCTTGAAGCTGGATTCCTTGAGCATGCCAGCTCCTGCGCCAGAACCAGCGTCAAAGACAGCATCTCTTCCACCTTGACAGCTCGCCCACCTTTTTGCGCCAGCGCGTCAGGCTGGATGGACAATCGGCGGTCTGGTCTGCAGGTAGACCTCCCGGTGAAGACCTGCCAGTACGGGTTCTCCACAGGTTGCCACCACTTCCTCATCGGACAGATCGAAGGCGTGCTGCAGATACAGCAGCCCCGCAATCGAAAACAGGGGACGTGGCGGGCCGCCCCGTACGGGACTTGAACTGGTCCGCCACCAGTGCATCGATGCGCTCCACCGGATCCGGTCGCCCAGCAGGATCAGCGGATGCTTCAGGTTCAGGTGATCGCGCAGCCGATACCCGAACAGCTCGCCAGTCTGTGGTTGTGATGGCTTTGGACCATGGGACCCGGAGAAATTGCAAAGAAAACGAGCCCTATGATCGCAAATCCTGCAATTTCTGCAGGGTGGTTCCGGGTCAGACACTGGTATCAGGGGAGACAGGTTGTTCAGGACCGACTTAATATCATTATATTGCCATCCTGTGAAAATCCCTTTTGACAGGCGTCAAAAAATACGTGTTTTTCGCTCCCCGTCCGACGAACGTCCCTGTTTTGTCTTCAGCCATTTTGATATGCTGTGTGCGGCATCCGGCAATCCCGGACCGGGCAGCAGCACGCCTATCTCTCTTCAAAAGAAAAAGGACACACATCGCGAGTACCGGCACCACACGACGGCAATGGCTCAGGACAGGCGCTTCGGGCGCCGCAGGGGTGGCAGCAGGCAGCCTGCTGCCGGGCATCGTGCAGGAGGTTCTGGCCACCGGTCCGGCAGGCGCAGACGCTCCCCCTGCCGCTGCCGCGACGATCCGCACCAGCCCGGCGGCATGCAGCTGGCACAGGCAGGCACGGCCCCCGGCAGCAGCGCCGACGGTGATGCGCCAGACATGCGCAACTTCACCGGCACGGTGGCCCACGCCACGCACTACGGCCCATTCGTCGGCACCGTGGTGCACGGCCGGCTCGGAGGGTGGAGCCCCGCCGCCGACACAACGCCCCACCGCATGCTGACCGAGGCGTACTGGCCCGCACCGACGAAAAACTCGCTGGCCGGCCCGATGGTGCGCAAGTCGTATCTGGAAGGCTTTCGCACCGGCAAGACGCACCCCGAACTGCGTGGCCGGGAGCCCTTCGTGCAGGTCAGCTGGGACGTGGCGCTGGGCCTGACGGCCAAGGCCATTCTGGACACCATCGAGAAGTACGGCAACGAAGGCTGCTTCAGCTCGTCGTATGGCGGCTGGTCGCACGCGGGAATTTTTCCGGCCGAATGTGCTGCAGGGGCGCTTCTTCAGCCTGCTGGGCGGATCGTCGATGACGGCCGGCGATTATTCCGCCGGTGCCGGACGAGATCATCATGCCGTTGGTGCTGGGTGATCTGGAAGTCTATTCGGCCCAGACCTGCTGGGAAGGGTGGCCAAACACACCGAAGTGATGGTGTTCGTGGGCTGCGACCCCAACAGAACAACCGCATCGAGATACACGGTGGCCGACCACGACATGTAGTCCCAACTGGGAGGCCATCAAAAGGCGGGCGTGAAATGCATTTCCATCAACCCGCAGCGCACCACCGACGAGGTGATGGGTTCGGAATGGGTGCCGATCATCCCCAACACCGATACGGCCCTCTTTCTGGCCATGAGTCATCACCTGCTGACCACCAACCGCTGGAACCGGGACTTCATCGAGAAATACACGGTGGGCTTCGACCGTTTCCGCGCCTATCTGGAAGGCCGCGATGCCGACGGCACGGCCAAAAACGCGAATGGGACAGCAAAATCACGGGCATTCCCGCCGCCCGCATCCGTCAGCTGGCCGAGCTGTTTGCCAGCAAACGCACGCAGGGTGCCGGCTCGTGGGCCATCCAGCGCGCCCACCACGGCGAAATGCCCTACTGGGCCATCGTCAACTTTGCCTGCCTGCTGGGCAACATCGGCCTGCCCGGCCAGGGCGTGGGATTTTCGTGGCACTACGGCGGAGGCGGCACCCCGCAGTCGGGCGCCACGCCGCCGACAGAGCTTTCGCAGGGACGCAATACCGTCAAGAAAATCTGCCCGCCTCACGCATCAGCGGGATGCTCAACAACCCGGGCAAGGCATTCACCTACAACGGCAGCCGCTACACCTATCCACTGGTCAAGCTGATCTACAACGCCGGCAACAATTTCCTGTCGCACCAGCAGGATCTCAACGAACTGATCCGGGCGCTGCAGAAAGTGGACACCGTGATCGTGCAGGACTGCTGGTGGACGGCCTCCGCCCGCTGGGCCGACATCGTGCTGCCGGCCACCACCACGCTGGAACGCAATGACATTTCCTCGGGTGGTACCTACAACATCAACAAGTTCTACGCGATGAAGCAGGTCATCGCACCGCAGGGCGATGCACTGGACGATTTCGAGATCTTCCGGCGGCTGGCCGACCTGTGCGGCGTGGAGATCGGCTTCACCGAAGGCAAGGAGCCAATGGATTATGTGGAGGCCGCCTACGAGAACAGCTCGGCTGCCAAACTGATGCCGTTCGAGGCGTTCTGGGAAAAAGGCGAGATCACATTGCCCACCCCCGCTGCCGCGAACAGCTGGGTACGTCACGGGGATTTTCGGGCCGATCCGGCCAAACACCGCTGCGCACGCCCTCGGGCCGCATCGAAATGTATTCGGCCACCATCGAAAAAATGAACCTGCCCGACTGCCCGCCCATGCCCCAAATGGCGGGAGCCGGCCGAATATCTGGGCAATGCAAAACCGGGGCGGCTTCACGTGGTCAGCCCGCACCCGTTCATGCGCCTGCATTCGCAGATGGCCAATGCCGAACCGCTGCGCAGGACCTATGCCGTGCAGGGGCGCGAGCCACTGCTGATCAACACCGAAGACGCGCGCAAGCGTGGCATCCGTGATGGCGATCTGGTCGAGCTGTACAACGAACAGGGCGCGCTGGTGGTGGGCGCCCGCGTGTCGGACCGGATCATGCCGGGTGTGGTGAGCATCTACGAAGGCGCCTGGCCGCAGCTGGACAGCAAGGGGCGCTGCAACAACGGGCTGGTGAATTTCATCACCTCCAGCCGGCCCGCCAGCGGCCTGACCCAGGCCACCACGGCCGACACGTGCCTGGCCTCGCTGCGCAAGTGCCGTGACGCCGACCCGGGCGGCAGCAGGGCCTTCGAGCCGCCACGCATCATCAGGAAGACCGGTCTGAAAATCGACGAAGAAGTCTTCGGGCTGGACCGCGCCGAAGCACTGCGTGAAAAGGCCATTGCCTCGATGTCACCGGGCGAGAAGATTTTCTACCAGCGCTGCACCGTCTGCCACGGTCCACGCGACCCGGCGCAGTTCACCCCACGCCAGTGGCAGGGTATCACGCAGAGCATGTTCCCGCGCGCCGGCCTGACGCCGGATGAACGAAACTGGTGCGGGAGTTCCTGATGAAGAATGCCAAGGCGGAGTGATATCCGTCAGGCTGGACGGGACTGCGCCGGTACCTGCCCGTGCGACGCAGCCTGTCCAGGCACCAGACGGGTCACGGGCATGTTCTGCGTGTAGCGGTTCCAGGTACCCATGTTCGCTGACGGCGCAGCCTGCACATGCGGCACTGGCCATGCCCGGCCGCCGGGGCCGCGCAGGGAAGCTGGCGTCTGAGCGCTCCGGTACGGTTGAGCAGCTCGGCTGCCGTCAGCGTGCTGCAGGCGATCAGCACGGCAAAATGAACTGGTTTGCAAGCCTTCCTGCGCATGCTCATAGAGCCACGAATCACGATATTTGGTCTTGAGGTCGTTATCCAGACGGCCGCTGCGAAAGTCATGCAGAAAAACCTCGCGTGACCGTTCACCAGCACGTGAGTGTTCGGGATCCTTGAACTCGATGAACCAGATCCGGTCGGCCGTTTCAACGATGAAATCGACCGCCTTCATGCAATGCGTCAGCCGCGGGTTGCCGGGTCGTCGAAGCAGCGTCCCCGAGCACCCACAGGCGAGGGACAGCTGCAGCTCGCCTTCCGTGAGCGTATTCATCTGCGAGAGGGCTCCCGTACCACGTCATCACTGAGCTGCCCCATATCCATCCCCAGGCTGCGTGCCATTTCGCGGTCATACAGACTGGTGTAGGTATCGATAATCAGGTTGGGATCGACACCCGACAGATCGTCGCTGGCCCAGGGGTCTGCACTGCGCCCATTTCATCGCGGAACAGCGACAGATAACGGATCTGGTCCTGCTCGCGGCTACGCAGATCGAACTCCTTGAGCAGCACATGGTTGTGTGTTGCCAGAAGACCTGCGCGCCATGCGTTGCAGTCGCAGCAGAACATCCACCACCAGTCCGAGCAGGGCCGGGTTCAGATTGGCCTCGGGCTCATCCCAGAAAAGGACGGATCCATTGAACAGGGTTCCGTTCTGCGCCAACAGCGAAACCAGCGCCAGCTTGCGCGGGCCCTCGGCCAGCGGCGTGAATTCCAGTTCCCCCTGCGCATCCTTCGGGAAGAAATGCTCACCCGCGTCACCACCTGGCCGGCAATGGCGGCCTGCGGCCATCGAGCGGCTGCTGCCAGGCTGCATCCAGCGGTCCCTTCAGCCGAGGGAAAAGGCCCGCTTGATCACGTCCAGATAGACCTCCTCGAAGGCAATCTCGCGCCGTGCCGCCGTGGACAGAAAGCCCGGCGCATGCGCCAGCATTCCCTTACCGGAATATATACGCTGGACAGTTCCTCACGCTCCCAGTCACCCTGCCCCGTGACGTGCACAGTCTCTGCCCGCACGGTTTCGGCCGAAAAGCGGGCAGACAATGAGGCGTTCCCCTGCCGGGTCACGGACACGCGAGGCGTCGCCATCTCCCTGCAGCGTCGGTGCAGACGTGCTGTGTACCGGCCACGGGCTGCGGGGTCTCCTGCATCAGGAAACCCCGTGCATCGGGGCCATGGCTACGGCCGGCGGGTTCCGCACCGCCCCCTGCATGCTTGACCTGCCCACGCATGCCGCGACGCACAAGCCGCCCAATGTTGCCCTCATGGGGATTGAACACATTGCGCAGCTTCAGCGCAAACCCCTTGTCCCTGTCTTCCCCACCGTGACCGCACGGGCGGCACACAGTGTTTTCAGCAGATGGGTCTTGCCCGTGCCGTTGGCGCCGATGAGGATATTGACACCGGACGAGCGGCTGGTCGAAAGCGGCAAGGACGTGGAATTGTCAGCCGGGTGAGTGATCTTGCTCGTGAATGGCATCTGGCGACCCCCGCAGGCAGGGGGATCAGCCGGGGCGTTTCGGGTATCCGGGCATTGTATAGGCCGACCCCGGTGCAGCCAGCGTTCTGCATACGGGTGACCTGATACTCGGTACCTGTCCTCTGCCGCAACCCCGCCCCCTGTCGTGTAGCAGGCCGAATCCGTACAATCCGCCTTCCTGTCCCTATCCTCCCCGCATGAACACCCCTTCGGGCCACGACGGCCAGACGGCGCCCGCCGTGCCGGCATCCACCGCGCCCCCCCTCACCCGCTACGAATGGGCCCTGCTCTGCAGCGCCTACATCAGCCAGTGCGTGGCGTTCAGTTTCTTCTTCGTGGCGCTTTCCAGCATCCTGCGGGGCAACGGCGCAGAGCTGGCGGACCTGAGCTTCATCTACCTGCTCGGCGTGGCACCGGCGCTCAAGTTCCTGTGGGCACCGCTGATGGACCGCTACGGCTTCGGCCGCTGGGGGCACCAGCCGCTGGCTGGTACTGATGCAGACCGCGCTGATCGTCACGCTCTGGGCCATGGCGCAGCTGAAGATCGGTGGTGTGCCGCCTGAGCTGGCTGCCGGCGCGACCGGTGCAGCGGCTGACATGAATGAGGCTGCCGCAGCACTGGGCGGTGCAGGCGGCACGACTGCGGCCCATCCCCCTGCCCTGGACCGGCCTGATGCTGGGCTGTCTGGCCATGTCGTTGCTTCACCGCCTGTCAGGACATGGCGGCCGGCACCTCTCACCCGGCTGCTGGGTCCGTCAGCGGGGCTGGGCAATGCGCTGCAGATGGCCTGCGGTTCCATCGGCTTCATTGCCGGCGGGGGCGGTGTGCTGGCCCTGTGCGAATACGCCGGCTGGCAGACGGCGCTGATGTGCCTGACGGTGCTGAACGTCGTCACGCTGGTGCTGGCGCTCTTTTACCGCGAGCCCGCCGCACTGCCCGCCCCGACGTGGTGGTGCGCGAGACGGATGCTGGATTACTGGCGCGAGATCGGGCGCTTCTGGGTTCGCTTCGACACGGGCTGGCGCTGGGCCTTCATCATCGTGATGCGGGCCGGCGTGTACATGGCCTACAGCGTGATGTCGCCGATGCTGGTGGATGCCGGCTGGAGCTTCACCAAAATCAGCCAGGTAGCCAATGGAGTGACGGCACGGCGCTGGCGCATAGCCTCGATGATCGGCTTTGGCTGGCTGCTGCGCCGCTGGTCACTGAACCGGGCACTGCACGTCATTCTGCCGGCGCAGGTGGTGGGCGTGCTGCTGCTGGCCATTCCACTGCTGCTCAAGACTGGAGCCCTGGGTGCGGGTCTGCCGGAAATCGCCCAGGGAGCCGCCGCAGCCGGAGGTACGGCAGCCCCGGATGGCGCCGCAGCGGCTGCCGGGCAGGCAGCGGCATCGGTGGCGCAAACGGGCGGTATCGGCGACATCTGGATCACGCTGGGCGTGGCGGGTTTCATGATGTGCTATATGCCGATGGGTGTACTGGTCAGCACGCTGATGATGGGGCGCAGCAGTGCCCATGCACCGGCCACCGATTTTTCGGTCCAGTATGGCCTGTATCTGGCGGCGGGTTATGGCGCCGGCGCACTGGGTCTGCCTCTGGCGCAGCGCATGGGTTATGCCGGCCTGCTGGCGCTTGCGGGCGTCGTCTGTGTGCTGATGGCCGTGCTGATCCCTGTTCTGCATGCGCGACTGGGGCGTCCTCCGTCTGCAGCCACGGCCCGGGCATGAAAAACCCGGTCTGCCCGACCAATTTCGGCAGTTACATTCACGAGCGATCACGCCGGGTTTGACTGCGGCCTGAATGATCACGGCCGGAATAATAGCCGTCGCAGAATGATGGCCTGCAGCGAAACAATGGCCGCATCGTACGGCGGCTCTCTCGCGAATAATGGCTGCGTCATGAATGGTTCATGAATGATACCCGTGGCGTAAATGCTGGCCATCGCATGAGTCAATCCGGTCTGAACCACGCCGTTCCGTTCATGAACGACACGGCCTGTTCATGAAAATCTGCCCCTCAATAATCCATTCCGACAACCATTTACATATGCACAATATCGATACCCCGTTGTAACGGGTATATCGTTCGGTGCATGGCAGAATCCGACGCTCTGATACCTGCGCAGGAGGGCTCCCTGCCATGCCCGAGGACGGCAGCGACCACACACCGCCGCCCACTGCTTCCCCTCATGCCGGCAGCCAGTTACTGGACGATTATCTGCACCACGTATTGGCCCACGAAGGCATGAAACCGGTGATCGCCGTGGATGGACAGGGGCCGGCGGGCCTGGATCGGCACGCAATCCCCCTGGGCACAGGGGGCGCATGGCAGCCCAGCTGTTCGACAACGGCATCATGACGGTCTGTGCGCAAGGACGGCTGCTGGTGCCCTATACCTCGCTGTACGAGGAAAAAGCACTACTACCCACCGGTGGGTCTGACGCTGAAGATGCAGGGCGCCTTCGACTGGATGGACCTGCGGGGCGTGAGTTCAAGACGCCGGGCAATAACGAAATGTGGTTCCAGAGCGGCATAATGGACTGGCGGCACAGCACGCTGCACGCCGGCGAATGGTCGCAACAGAGCTGTCGATGCGGGCGTCGCTGGTCGAACGCTGGCTGGCCGACGGCATGCTGCATGACAAAGCCCGTCGCCTGCTGGAGCGGTGCCTGCAGCCTCGGGGCCAGGGCATCATGCAGGTGCACCCGATGCAGGCAGACATGAGCGCCACCATGCGCCAGGCCCATGCGCTGCTGGCCGGACTGGCCCCCATGCAGGCCATGCCCCTGGCCGAACAGCTGCAGCTGGAAGGCCAGATACTGTCCCTGCTGGGCCAGTGGCTGGCGCTGCCGCCCACCCCCGTCAAGCGCCGGCAGGACCGCTGGCGGCGGGCGGTAGATGATGCCATCGACATCATCCACAGCGAGTACGGCACCGAGCTGTCGATCAGCCGGCTGGCCTGGCGGGTGGGCACCAACGAGTGCTACCTGAAACAGGGCTTTCGCGAACGCACCGGCATGGGCATTGCCACCTACCTGCGCCAGCAGCGGATGAAAGTGGCACTGGCCCTGCTGGAGAGAAGCAGCATGAATGTGGGCGAGGTGGCATGTAGCGGGCTACCGCAGCCTCGAGGCACTACGCAGGCGTTCCGGACGGTGCGCGGCTATCTGCCGTCGACCGTGCAGCGGCCATTGTCTTCCCCCCGCCCGCCACGACCATCTGGCACACAGCCGGCTGCGGCACCGGCCAGCAAAAATGCAGACCAGCCGGAGGCAGGTCATGCGCAGGGGCCCGAAATACTCCTGACCGGCGAGGAGCGCTGACGGGCATCACTCGCAGCTGCGGAAGCGCCGATACACACAGGAACGGCCGGAACAGGCACGGCAGGAATAACGGCCACCGCACGAATGGCGGCCCCTTCACAAAATGCGGCTCTCACAAATGCGAGCCCTTTCACAAATGACGGCCACATCACGAATCATGGCCACATCATGAATGATGCCTGCAGCGCAAATAGTGGCCGCCACCTGAATCACGCCAGCCTGTTCATGAACGCTCAGGTCCGTTCATGAAATATTGTCAGGTGCATGGCAGAATCCGGCGCTCCGATACCTTTTTCGAGGGCTTCCCTGCCATGCCGAGGACGGCGGCGACCATTTTACCTCCGCCCGCCGCCTCCCGCGGCGGGCGCAGCTGCTCAACGATTATCTGCAGCATCCAGGGAATTCAAACGCATGAAACCGGCGATTTGCGGTGGATGGCGGGGCGGCATGCCTGGATCCGCATGAGAGACCCCGTGGTTTGCAGGGGCACATGGACGTCCAGCTGTTCGACAGCGGCATCCTGGCCGCCAGTTCCCGGGGACGGCTGCTGGTGCCCTACACCTCACCGTACGAGGAAAAACACTACACCCCGCCGGTAGCCCTGACGCTGAAGATGCATGGTGCCTTCGACTGGACGGATCTGCGAGGACGTGAGTTCCAGACACCGGGCAACAATGAGTTGTGGTTCCGAAGTGGCGTGATGGACTTGCGGCACAGCACGATGCACGCCGGCGAATGGTCGGCGCTTCACCTGTCGATGCAGGCGCCACTGGTCGAACGCTGGCTGGCCGACGGCGCTAGCTGACCAGGCCCGCCGCCTGCTGGAACGTTGACTGCAACCCCGGGACCAGGGCATCATGCAGGTGCATCCGATGCAGGCAGACATGAGCGCCACCATGCGTCAGGCCCATGCACTGATGACCGGACTGGCCCCCATGCAGACCATGCCCCTGGCCGAGCAGCTGCAGCTGGAAGGCCAGGTGCTGTCCCTACTGGGCCAGTGGCTGGCACTGCCGCCCACACCGGCCAAACGCCGCGAGGACCGCTGGCGACGGATGGTGGACGATGCCATCGACATCATCCACAGTGAATATGGCACCGAGCTGTCGATCAGCCGGCTGGCCCGGCGGGTGGGTACCAACGAGTGCTACCTGAAACAGGGTTTTCACGAGCGCACCGGCATGGGCATTGCCACCTACCTGCGCCAGCAGCGGATGAAGGTGGCGCTGGCCCTGCTGGAAGAAGGGCGCATGAGTGTGCGCGAAGTCGCCCATTATGTGGGCTACCGCAGCCTCGGGCACTTCTCGCAAGCGTTCCGGGCAGTGCACGGATATCTGCCGTCAACCGTGCAGCGGCCATCGGCCTCCCCTCGTCCGTCGCAGCCATCTGCACAGCCGGCTGATGTACCCGGCCGGCAAGGGCGAACCAGCCGGAAAAGCAGGTGCTGCGCTGGCCCCCAGGACACGCCCGACCGGCAGGTAGCATTGACGGGCGTTACCTACCCAGCAACTGCATCCATGGCTGAAGTCTGCCGCCACATTCGACGCGCTCCCCCGGAGACACATACGCCCGGCATCCATGCATATGCGCATGCCATGGGCGGGCGACCACAGCAGCCATGACGGCAATCAAGCCCCGAAGCCAGACGGCTCGGGTACACTCTGCGGGTCCGGGGAGCGTCTGTGCGGGTGTCTGCGTGGGGTACGTCAGGCACGCGTGCGAGCTGTGCCCGCATGCGCAGACACGCCCTTACTTTTTCTGGAGACTGCGCATGGTTCCGATCTTCTCATCAGTGGAGCCGGCCCGGCCGGCCATCACGCTAGCGCGCGCTGGCAGATACGGGACTGACCATCGGCCTGGTCGAGGCAGCAGCCGCGCGAGGCGCCTGGAAAACGCGGCCTTCGATGGCCGCAGAGGTACGCAGACGCAGCGCTCGGCGTCGCTGATGCGCGAGCTGGGCCTGTGGCAGCGCATCGACACCGATCCGGCCGCCCTGTCGCCGCTGCGCGATGCCAAGGTGCTCAACGGCGCCTCGCTTCTCGATGATGATCGGTCACACACTGACCAACCGCAGCGAACTGGGCTGGCTGGTGTCCAACCACCTGATCCGCCGGGCCGCCTTTGCCGAGGTGGATGCCGCCGCGAAGGCCCATGGCCGCATCACGCTGATGACCGGCCAGCCAATCACCCGTACTGTCACAGGGCGCAGCGGCCGCCGGGAGCGCCCCGGCCGCGGGAAGTGCTGGGTCAGCCGCCGGCACCGGTGACATGACCGAGGTGCTGCTGGCCGATGGCACCACCCACCGCGCCCGCCTGCTGGTGGCGGCCGACAGCCGCTTCTCGCCAACCCGGCGTGCCATGGGCGTGGGCGCCAGCATGCACGATTTCGGCCGCACCATGCTGGTGTGCCAGATGACGCACGAGGTACCGCACAACCACGTGGCCTGGGAGTGGTTCGACTACGGCCAGACACTGGCCCTGCTGCCGATGAACGACGACCCGGTCACCGGTGAACACCGCGCCTCCACAGTGCTGACACTGCCGCACCAGCGCATCGGGCCGCTGCTGACCATGGACGAAGAAGCCTTCGGCGAGGAGATGTCGCGCCGCTACCATGGCCGGCTGGGCAAAATGAAGCTCACCAGCACGCGCCACAACTATCCGCTGGTGGGCGTGATGCCGCACCGGCTGGTGGCCCGCTTTGCCTGTGTGGGCGATGCCGCCGTGGGCATGCACCCGGTCACGGCACATGGCTTCAATTTTGGCCTGCTGAGTGTGACGCTGGCCGACGAGCTGCGTCTGGCACACGCCTCGGGCAGGGATATCGGCGGCCCCGACCTGCTGGCCCGCTACGAGCGCCGCCACATGCTGGCCACGCGGCCGCTGTACGAGGTCACGCGCCTGATCGCCACGCTCTACACCACCGAGGCGGCACCGGCCAAACTGCTGCGCAATGCCGCGCTGCACCTGGGCCAGCCTTCACGCCGTTCCGCAAGCTGGTGGCGGCGTCGCTGACAGGGGTCGCTCTGGCAGAGGATCAGCGCCGCATGCCCGGGCGCCGTCCTGCACGCTCAGTGACACCCGCCCCCCGAGCCACCGCTGCACTTGTCGCAGGTGCCGCAGTCACCGCCAGCGGCGGATTTCTTCTTGAAGATGAATTTGCGCAGGACGTAGGCGAAGGCCGCAATGACGATGACGGCCACGATGAGATTCTCGATCATCAGAGATATCCTCTCGACGTGATCTGGTAGACGATCATGGCCGCGGCGTGAGCGAGGTGCCAGCAGGCCGAAGGTGATCAGGAAGGTGGTTCTTGCCGATTTGGTTTCACGCCGGATCACGGCGGGCGTGGAACACACATCGGCGCGACGCGTGCCAGGCCGGGAAGAGGAAAAGGCGGTGGCAGTGCTGGTTGTTGTGCACGATGGGAGATCGAGCGCGTTGCTCGGCTGTCGCTCTTCCGAGCGGCGCACCACCGCTACACGGTCCCCAGACGCGGCCTACTGCTACCTCCACGGGCGGCAATGCCCGGCACCGCAGCAATGCACATCTGCCAGGTAAAAGCCCAGCGGCGCAAAAGATCGGCGCTGGATCAGGTGACCCACGCACGCCGGCCAGACTGTGGTCGGTGAGCCGCACGTGAGCGCCCTCGGGGCAGACGCGGGAAGCGCTGGTCCAGCGCCGCGCAGCACCACGCTCACCGAGGGAAGATCCACCGTACCCGGCCCGCACCGGAGGCCTTCGCGGTCCACACAGGCTGGTGATGATGCCCTGAAGTTGGAGCATGCGGAAGGTGGGCGCGGCTCCATCGGCAGCAGGAACACTGCTGCACGTTGCCTTGCTGCGGGCCACCATCCATTTGAGACGCCCAGCCACGGTGAGCGCCGCCGACAGGATGCCGGCCGAGATCGCAGCCGCAAACAGCGTGAGACTGCGAGGTTGAACACGCCCACCGTCTGGTTGGAATGACGGCTGCGATGATCCAGCGCGTAGATGGGCCGCCGGGCCGAGACGGGCGAGCATCGGCGCAATGGCGGTGAGTGACCAGCTAACGCGCGTGGATCCACTGAATGGTGCCGGGCGGTTGTGACGGCCGGCTTTACGCGCAGGCAAAGCTCGACTAGCGGCGGGATGAAGGCCCGCTCCCGCAGGCCGGTGCGCGACAGCGAGGTTGTCGAGCAGGAAGGCCGCGCGGCAGGTAGCCCGGGTCTGCAAGCAGCAGGATGAGAGGCAAAAGGATGATGATCACGGCAGGAACGCACCAGCGCTGCCGGGCGTTACCGGCAATCACGCCGTTGACCATGCAGGTCGGACCCACGCAGGCCCTGCGGCGGTGGCACCCATTCGCCAGATGAATCAGAAGAGGCCCTGGATGCCAGTCCATCACGCTGCGCCCAGGGTGTGAGACGGCCTGGAAGGAAGAGACCAGCAGCAGGATGGTGAGGCAGGATCAGCGTGCAGAACGGATGCATGCGATGTTGTCCGGCCGGCGGTGCCAGGCCGCCGGGCAGCTTCAGCAGCTCGGTCACTGCCACCCTGCGAGGAAGGATGATCCTCGGCCTGTTCGGCCGCAGGGGCGATTGCTGTCGAGCGCCTCGCTTGCGTTCCTGGCTTCGCCGGGTCGAGCCGGGCGGTCTGGCCGCGCGCGACATGCGCCGAAACCTGCCTTCTTTCACAGCCATCACGCCACTCCTGCTGGTGGCCACGGTTTCGAGCTTGCAGTGGCGCCCAGCAGTTCGCCCAGTGCGTCGATCTTCGGGCCGCAGCGAGCCACGTCGCTTCGAGGTTGGGCAAGAGATGACCATCGGCAGGCCACACACGTCTTCGGCTCCAGCATCATGCGCAGCGTCATGCGCAGGTTGGTGGCGATCGTGACCGCAACCGTGATGCCGTCGGACAGACCTACTTGCACCCTTAGCAGCACGTCACGGGCCACGGCTACGTCGGGGCTGGTGGTGCTGCGGCTGCTGTAGGTACCCGGCAGGTCGATGAGATGCGCTGCGATCGCTGCGAGGCTTGGCCTTCGCGGCGGTCGACGGTGACGCCGGCATAGTTGGCCACCTGGCATGGAAGCGCGCCGGTCAGGCGTTGAACAGAACGGTCTTGCCGCAGTTGGGCGCGCCTCAGCAGTTGCAAAAGGTGGCGGCACGGGTCTGGCTGGGCTGGCCCGGCCGACTGGAATGGGAATGACGCACTCGTGCAGGGAGGCGGATATGGTTTCAGCCATGATCAGGCTCGGGCCTCCCGTCCGGTTGCGGGTGTTGCTGGTATTGCCTGCCTGCGCAATTGGTGCGACCCGCCACCATGGTGATGAGCGCTGTACACACCATGATGATGCGTGCTGCCCTGCCCTCGCGGTGCGTGCTGCCGTGGTGTGTGTCCACTGCCGCGGCATCCTGCCCGGCGGCATGGGCGGCCCGGTCGTGCTGGAGCTGCGTGGCCGCCAGTGACCGCGGTGATCATGCCCGTGCGGCACCATCCGGCGAGAGGATCTTGGCGGCCTCCGGGCTCGCGCAGACAGAAACTGCGACTGGTTGCCGGGCGCACGGCAAAGAGCCCGCGCCCAGCTTGGGCCAGTGGCAATGACCATCAGCGGGACTGCCATCGGAAAATCGAGGTCGGCCGGGCGGCGGCTTCACCACGTGGGGTCGAGCTCGCCAAAAGGGCGGGTTGGGCGCAATGCGCTCGATATGCGCACGGGCCCCTCTTCTTCGAGAAACTGTGACAGGGAAGTGTTTGGGTCGTGCAGTGAGTAAGTCCACCTTCTCACCCGCAGAATCAACAAATGAGAAGGAGTTCTTTTCTTGATTGGTTAACTGCAGAAATACCGACCATTGCGTGACCAGTCCCAAATGATGGTTGCTGATCATTTCCCGCTATTTTGTTCCTTGCAGAGAGAGTGCAAACAATCCCAAAGTACGTCGTAATCAGGTTTTGACCCGAGGATGGCAAATGATTCGCACCTGAACCCTCGGGTTTTTGCGACAGCAGGCATGCTGCACGTGTAGCGACTTGATCACTGCACCAAGAAAAACAGCCTGTTCATACCTCACCGAGTGACCATAAGTGAGCATGAACGATCAGATATGCATGACTGGCCAGGCGTCAAATATTCAGATATACGCGGACTATGACCGCTTGAAGTCCTCTGGACATCGACGGTTGCTGCACAGGAAAAGCCGGGCACGCTCCGATGCAAAGAAGAAGCTGCAACATAGAGCGACGGCACAGCAGGGCCAACGCAGCGCCTGTGTACCACAAAGACAGGTGGTCAGGCTTCATGCTGCCTGCGCTGGTCACGGCACACCCGCAGCACGGACGACGTGCGCGGGTTTCAGAGACATACTCTCGTGGCGAAAGTCTGCTCGGGGCAGTTCCGCCCGAGCGGCGCTGCCATGATGAAGTCCTTCGTCTCGGCACGCGATCACGTTGGACATCGACCTGGCAGCGCGATCGAGGTCAGGCGCGGCCATCAGGCCGTTGAGAGACATCGGGGCCGCTCAGACCCGTCAGGTTGCGCCGGCATAGCAGCGGCACCGACACCACGTAGATGATCCGGTAGATGGGCACGATCCGCCTCGCACCGCCCAGGTGAGCGCACCTTCTCGCCGTAGCAGCACCAGCCCAGAATGGTGGGTAAGCAAAGATCAGTCGAGGTGACCAGCCAGCCGCCAGGGCCGGGCAGCAGGTCGTTGAGAGGTGTGGTGGTGAGGCAGCCCCGGATTCACCGGAGGTCTGGTACAGCCCGCCGATGACCAGCACGACGCCGGTGATGCTGCAGACCACGATGGTGTCGAGGAAGGTGCCGGTCATCGACACCAGTGCCTGCCGTGAGGGGTGATCGGTCTTCGCTGCTGCGGCCGCAATGGGGGCCGAACCCATGCCCGATTCGTTGGAGACACACCGCAGGGCCACACCATGGCGTACGGCCATGCCGACGGTACCATCATCGCATCCAGCCCGAAGGCCGAGCGGCAGATCAGCGAGATGGCCGGGCCGACCTTGTCGAAGTGCAGGCAGATGATGGCCAGGCCGCCCGCCACGTAGACGATGGCCATGAAGGGCACGATGTAGGACGAAGCCTTCGAGATGCTCTGGATGCCCCCCAGCACCACGATGCCCGTGAGGATGGTCAGTCCGATGCCGGTGATCCAGGGGTTGATGTCGAAGCTGGTCTGGATGGCCTGTGCCACCGAGTTGGCCTGCACCGAGCTGCCGATGCCGAACGAGGCCAGCACGCCGAATACGGCGAACAGCACGGCCATCCACTTCATGTTCAGGCCACGCTCGATGTAGTACATCGGGCCGCCGCTCATTTCGCCCTTTCGTTGGTGACGCGGCATTGACGGCCAGCACGGCCTCGCCGCACTTGGTGGCCATGCCGAAAAAGGCGGTGATCCACATCCAGAACACGGCCCCCGGGCCGCGCGAGACGATGGCGGTAGCCACGCCGGCGATGTTGCCGGTACCGATGGTGGCCGACAGGGCCGTCATCAGCGCACTGAAGTGCGAGATGTCACCTTCGTGGTCGTGATGGTGCGCCTTGGGCGGCGAAAACGCCTGTTTGAGTGCCGTCGGCAGCATGGTGACCTGCAGGAAGGCCAGCCGCAGTGTGAGATAGATGGCCGTGCCGCCCAGCAGTATCAGCAGCGGCAGCCCCAGACGTAGCCGCCCAGCCATTCTGAAGAAATTCTGGGTGCCTCACCGGTCGCTCCCTCGCCTCGATGTTGCAGGAGCCCCGATCCTACCCGGTGGATGGCTCCCTGTGCAGCCAAAAGTGTAGCTTCTTTTTGACCCCGGCTCAACGTATGGGAACCATCCATTCTCGCTTGGTGATTGCCCTGACAGGGCAATCCTGATTCGCCATCCAGGCACCGGCGCGACGGATACCTGCCCCCCGGAATCAGTCCTGCGCCTCCCCTGCATGGCGGCGCTCCCGCCGCGGCAATCACAGCATCTTCAGGCACCGAAGGCCACTCAGGGCGGCCAGGCTGTACCAGGTGAAGATGTAGGGAGAGGTGGCTGTTGTGCAAACGAGACCACGGTCAGGCGGGCATGGGCAGCTGTTTGCGCTGCGAGGCCATCCAGTGCGACAGCGCCAGCTCGTCGCTGCCCTCGGGGGGCGGACGCCAGCGTTCGGTGTCATCCACCGGGGCATCCAGGCTGGCCAGCGACCGCACCGGCAGGGCCTGGTCGATGAAGAACAGGCGCAGCACGGGGCGTCGTACCGGGCAGGGGCAATGCTGCTTTCACCAGCACCACCCGCCGCGGAAGGGGCATCACCATGGCCGGCGTTGACATGCTCCGCTGCAGAAGAGGTGTCGCCATCGAGATGACGTGAGGCGGCAATGGCCGCCACGTCCCGCGAGTACCAGCGGTCATCGGCCAGATTGTTGTCGCGCAGGAAGCCGCCCTTCGGTTCAGTCATGCGCATCAGGCCGCTGATCTCGACCAGTCCCTCCGGGTGGTCGAAGTTGCGCTTGCCCACGGCGCGGTACTCGGGCGGCACGAAGCCGCGGTTGATGAAGACGATGTGACCATCGGCCAGCTGCAGCGTGGCGTCGGCACCGAGTAGCCGGCCCCAGCACGGTGCTGGCCTGCACGGAAGGCCTCGTGCTGGTGCAGGAAGGTGCCGCGCACACGGACCTCGGCGGTATTCATCGTGATCACGATTGACGGCGGACCAGTCGGCCGGCGGCGGCAGGGGTACCGGGGCCGCATGGATGCGGGCATCGACGCGGGCGATCGGGTCGAGCCCATGCACGCCGCCCGACCTGCCAGGTCCCCAGCGAGACGAACAGGATGAACAGCCCCAGCAGCAGCACGACCACCACGGCACGTGCCACCGGTGAGACGCTAAAAGGCCGTCGCGCAGGGCGGCCTTCGGGCGGGATGCATTCGATGCGTCTCTTTCGGTATCGGGCATGTTGGACATCCGGAAATCTGCGCCGGAGGGAAAGCATCCCTCCCTTGACCGATGCTGGCCATGCACGCAGACCAAACGGCACCGGTCACAGGAACCCGCGCTCGGGGAGCGATAGCGCAGGTTGTGGTTGGTGGCGGCATCAGGTTGTAGTTCAGGTGGTACATGACCCACAGCGAACCCACCAGTGTGATGGCCAGCAGAATGGCGGTGAACACGAAGGCCAGGAAGGTCCAGCCCCTGGGCCTTGCGGTTCATGCTGCAGGAAATACACCATGTGCACGATGATCTGCACGGCACCGAAGCCCATCACGACCATGGCCGCGACATCGGGGTTTTCGATGGCCCCGCTCATCACCAGCCCGAAGGGATGGCGGTGAGAATCTACCGACAGGATGAAGCCGGTGTTGTACTCCTTGGCGGGTGACGTGCGGAAATTCTTCGTGATAGCCATGGTCGCCGTGGCCGTGATGGTCTCGCCGGAGCATGGCCCGTGTAGCGCGAGTGTGCGCTCGCGAGCAGGGATCCCACCAGGTAGACAAGGAGAGACAGCCACCCAGACCACGTCCAGGAAGTGCCAGAACATCGACAGGCACATGACGCGGCGCCGGTTGGCGGTGGTCAGGCCGTGCTTGCCCAGCTGGACCATCAGCGTCACCAGCCAGACCAGGCCGAAGGTGACGTGCAGCCCGTGGGTGCCCACCAGGCCGGAAGAACGACGAGACGGAAGGCGCTGCGCTGCGGGCTGGCGCCATGCTCGATCATGTGGTGGAACTCGTAGATCTCGATGCACAGGAAGCCCAGACCGAACAGCGCGGTCAGGCCCAGCCAGCGCAGCGTGCCGCCCAGCTTCTCTTCCTGCATGGAAATCACGGCGTAGCTGCAGGTGATGGACGAGAACAGCAGCACTGGCGGTGCTGAGCGCAACCAGCTTCAGGTCGAAGATATCGCGCCCGGACACGCTGGCGGCATAGTTCCTGCCCAGCACCCGTAGGTGGCGGAAAAAGACAGGCGAAGATGAGCAGGTCGCTCATCAGGTAGATCCAGAAGCCCAGCATCGTCCCGTTCTCCGGGATGATGCTCTTCCGTCGGAGGTAGTACTGGCGGGCACCGGCCTCGGCCCGGGCCCCTTTGGGTCAGGGGTTGCACCTCATGCTTGGTTTTGCCAGGTCCGTGTCATGTGTTGGGGATGATCAGGCATTGGCAGCCAGGATGCGGGTCCGGGCGGCTCGGTCCGTTCGACCTGGGCAGCCGGAATGTAGAAGTCCGCGCGAAGCTGAAGGTGTGGATGATGATGGCCGCCAGCATCGCCACGAAGGACACGCCGGCAGAGCAGCCACATGTGCCAGATCAGGCAGAAGCCCAGTGACCGGAAAGCGCCGCGATGGTGAAGCCGGCCGCGGTGTTCTTCGGCATGTGGATGGGGATGAAAGCCACCCGTGGGCCGCTTGTAGCCGTGCTCGCTTCATGTCCCACCAGGCGTCGATGTCATGCACCACCGGGGTGAACGCGAAGTTGTAGTCCGGCGGGGGCGACGAGGTGGACCATTCCAGCGTGCGGCCATCCCACGGATCGCCGGTTTCGTCACGCAGCTTGTCGCGGTGGATGAAGCTGAACACCAGCTGGGCGATGAACGACAGGATGCCGATCAGGATGATACCCACGCCGATGGCGGCGATGATGAAGTAGATCTGCAGCGACGGATCGTCGAAGTGGCTGACGCGACGGGTCAGACCGGCCAGGCCCACGATGTAGATCGGGGAGAAGGCCAGCCAGAAGCCGAAGAACCAGCACCAGAACGACAGCTTGCCCCAGAACGGGATCAGGCGGTAGCCGAAGGCTTTCGGGAACCAGTAGGCGATGCCGGCCAGCATGGCACAGACCACGCCACCCAGAATCCGCTGTGGAAGTGGGCGACGAGGAAGAGACTGTTGTGCAGCACGAAGTCGGCCGCCGGCACGGCCAGCAGCACGCCGGTCATGCCACCGACGACGAAACACCACCATGAGGCCCACCACCCCATCATCGGCACTTCGAAGCGGATGCGGCCGCGGTACATGGTGAACAGCCAGTTGAAGATCTTGGCTCCCGTCGGGATGGAGATGATCATCGTCGAGATGCCAAAGAAGGTGTTGACGCTGGCACCCGAGCCCATCGTGAAGAAGTGGCAGCCACACCAGATACGACAGGATCATGATGCAGCTGGTGGCATACACCATGGAGGTGTAGCCGAACAGGCGCTTGCGGCAGAAGGTGGCCGTGACTTCGGAATAGATGCCGAAGGAGGGCAGCACCAGCACATAGACCTCGGGGTGGCCCCAGATCCAGATCAGGTTCACGTACATCATGGCGTTGCCGCCCAGATCGTTCGTGAAGAAGTGCGTGCCCAGATAGCGGTCGAGCGACAGCATGAACAGCGAGGCCGCTCAGCGCCGGGGAAGATGACCGTGATCGGGATGTTGGCGCAGAGGGCCGTCCAGGTGAACACCGGCATTTTCATGAGGTTCATGCCGGGGCAGCGCATCTTGAGGATGGTTACGATCAGGGTTCACCGCAGAGAGCGTGGTTCCGACCCCGGCCATCTGCAATGCCCATATGTAATAGTCCATCCCCACGTCGGGACTGTACTCGAGCCCGGACAGCGGCGGATAGGCCAGCCAGCCGGCCTTGGCGAACTCGCCGATGAACAGCGACAGCATCACCAGCACGGCGCCGAAGGTGGTCATCCAGAAGCTGAAGTTGTTCAGGAACGGAAAGGCCACGTCACGCGCACCGATCTGCAGCGGCACGATGTAGTTCATGAAGCCCGTGACCAGCGGCATGGCCACGAAGAAGATCGCGATCACGCCGTGGGCGGTGAAGATCTGGTCGTAGTGGTGCGGCGGCAGGTAGCCCAGGTTGTCACCGAAGGACATGCGGCCTGCTGCAGGCGCATCATCAGCGCATCGGCAAAACCGCGCAGCAGCATGACGATGCCGAGCACGATGTACATGATGCCGATCTTCTTGTGATCGACCGAGGTGACCCAGTTGCGCCAGAACGGGCCCCACATTTTGAAATAGGTCATCCCGCCCACGACGGCCAGGCCACCGACGGCCACGGCCAGAAAGCGTGAAGATCAGGATGGGTTCATGAAGCGGGATGGCATCCCAGGACAGGCGTCCCAGGAGCAGCTTGGTGGGGTCGGATTGATCGAACATCTGGTTTCTGGCAAAGGTTGCCCAGGCGCCGGCGACGCTGGGGATCAGTTATGAAACGGGTGCGGAACGGGGGCTGCCGGCCCGGTGCCGGCAGCCCGTCGATAGGCGAACCTTACTGGACGCTGGGCACGGACAGCGGAATGGGGCTGCTGGCCTGCAGGTCGGTGGTGCGGACGGCCGGAGCGCACAGGGCCTCGGACACGTAGGAGCGGAAGACCTGGATCTCGCCGCGGTGTGCCGGCTCGTTGATGGCCTCGGTGACCACGCCATCCACGCCCAGGCGGCCCAGGCCGCCCTGCGCATCGATGGCCATGATCATGTCGGAGCACATCCGGTCGGCCTCGACGCAGCGCAGGCGCACCCGTTCGTACAGGCCGGGATCGACACTGGCGTACTCGCGCACCTTCTCGTTGGCGCTGGGCCTGGCCAGCTGCAGGTAGTCGGCGCGGGTGAGCTGGGCGCCACCGCTGCTGCGCACCTTCTCGACCCAGGCGTCGTAGTCCTTCTGCTCCAGGCCCTTGAAGTTGAACTTCATGCCCGAGAAGCCGGCACCGGAGTGGTTGCCCGACAGGCCCATGTAGTCACCCGGCTTGTTGATGACCGCATTGAGCTGGCTTTCCATGCCCGGCATCACGTAGATCATGCCGGCCAGGGCGGGAATGTAGAAGGTGTTCATCACCGAGGTGGCCGTCATCTTGAAGCGGATGGGACGGTCGACCGGCGCGGCCATCTCGTTGACCAGGGCGATGCCTTCCTTCGGATAGATGAAGAGCCACTTCCAGTCCATGGCCACCACCTGCACTTCCAGCGGTTCGACACCGGCGGCCACCGGGCGGTTCTCGTCGATCTTCTCGAGCGGACGGAAGGGGTCGAGCGAGTGCGAGGTGACGTACGTGATGTAGGCCAGGATGAGGATGATGATGATGGGATGGACCCATGCACCACTCCGGCATTGTTGGATGGGTGACAGGTGGGATCGTAGGTGGCATTGACGTTCTTCTCGCGGTAGCGCCAGGCAAAGAAGAGCGTCAGGAAGATGACCGGGATGATGACGATCAGCATCAGGTAGGTGGCCAGCAGGACCAGGTCCTTCTCCTGCTCGGCAATGTAGCCGGAGGGCCGGAGCACGGTCAGCTGGTTTGCAGCCTGCCATCAGCGCGGCAGAGGCCAGCAGGATCAGGAACGTAGGCGGGAAGCGGTTTTCATGCCGGAAATAGGTCTCAAGCGCCCTGGGGCGATCTGAACGGTAGATGCAACATGCCGGAAGCCGGCACGGGCAGGATGAAGGAATCTGGCAGATGGCCCCGGAGCCATCCGGTACGGCACGGAGCCGGCGCCCAGCGAAGCACCGGCACGGACAGGTGTGTCCCGCAGGCCGGTCCTGCCTACGGCCACTGTGCAGAACGGGGCACCACAGCCCCGGCCGCACCCCGGCAACGGGCCGTTGCGGGATAAACCAGACCCTTCCTGTACTCCGGATGGCGCGTGTCAGGGACTCATTCGGGGCCTGCGGGGGGACGAATGGATGGATCCATGACACGCTCTACCCGGAACCATTGAATAATGATATGCGATTCTTGAGGTATCGCTCAAACCGCCTGCCACCGGATGCGGCAAACCCGGCGATCCGGCCGACAGTCGCAAACACTGTTTTGCAATTGGGAATGATAAGCACCCGCCTCCGGGGGCGATACCCTCACGTTTCAGGCACGATATTCATAATAATACCTGCTGGCTTTCCGACGCCCCTGCCCCGCGATCATCAGCACCACCTACCAGGACGGCAAGCGCCTGGCCGACATCGATGTCTCGGCCCTGCCGAACGCTCTGCGTAATCCCGACCTTTTTACCTGGGTAGCCCTGAAGGACCCGGAGCCCGCCGAGGTCCTGATGATGCAGGAGATCTTCGACCCTGCCCGAGCTGGCCGTGGAAGACACGCTGCATGGCGGCCAGCGCCCAAAAGCGGAGGAGTATCACGGGCCGCTGTTCATCTCGCTGAAGGTGGTCGAGCAGGACGGGGGCGAGATCCATTACGGGGATCTGTATGTCTTCACTCGAACCAGCACTTTCTGCTGTCGGTCCGCAATGGCGTCAGGCGCGGCTTTGCCGATGTACGCACCCGCGCCGAGCGCGAACCGGAGCTGATGAAGCAGGGTGCCGCCTTCGTGCTGTACGCTCTGGCCGATGCGGTGGTGGACCGCTTCATGCCGGTGGCCGACGGACTGGAAGACCAGCTGGAGGCCATCGAAACCGAGATCTTCCACAAGCAGCCCACCCGGGAGATGATGCTGCGCCTGCATTCGATGAAGCAGGACGTGACAGAGCTGCGGCATGCACTGCCGACCGTGCCGACGGTGCGGGACGAGGTATTCAGTGCGGCAGTATGCGCGCCACCAGTCGCACCGCGGCGACGGGCTGCAGGACTACTTCCGCGATGTGCACGACCACCTGCAGCGGATCGGCCAGTCGCTGGACAACGTGCGCGACGGTATCCTGATGGCCATGCAGGTGAACATGTCGCTGATCGGCCTCGAACAGAGCGAGGTGAGCAGAAACTGGCGGCCTGGGCCGCCATCTTCGCCATGATGACCACCCTGGCCGGCATCTGGGGCATGAACTCGAGAACATGCCGGAGCTGAAGTGGCCGCTGGGCTGCCCTGATGGCCCTGCTGCTGATGGCCGCCATCGGGCTGATCCTGTACCGCCGCTTCCGCAAGGTCGGGTGGCTGTAGTCCTCCTGCGCCCGACAGCTTCCGCCATCCGACAGCCCCTGCGCCCGACGGGGATCACGGTTCCGTTGCAGGTGGCAGAGCCCCCACCAGGCACCCGCAAAAAGCGCGGCCTCCATGAAAAAGCGCGGCTCCCATGACAGGATTGCCGCGCTTTTCCGAGGCCCTCTGCAAAAAGTCTGCGAGCGCTTCGAGCAGGATCGGGATGAGCCAGAAGGCGCCATTTGTCGGCAATAGCAGCGCTATTGGCGACAAATGGCAACACTGGATCGCCCGGGCATGGGAATCAAAGTGCCGCAGGACTTTTGCAGAGGGTTCCAGGCCGGAGACAGATGGCGAATCAGAACGCCGGCACGATGGCGCCCTTATGCTTCTCTTCGATGAATTTCTTCACGTCGTCGGAGCGCAGCGCCTGTCATCAGCTTGGCGATGGCCGGCGACTTCGCGTTGTCGGGGCGAGCCGTGACGATGTTGGCATGGGGCGAATCGGCGCCCTCCAGCACCAGCGCATCCTGTTGGGCTGCAGACCGGCGGCCAGCGCATAGTTGGTGTTGATCAGCGCCAGATCGGCATCATCCAGCGCACGCGGCAGGAAGGCGGCATCCAGTTCACGGAAGCGCAGCTTCTTCCGGGTTCTCGGCCAGGTCACGCAGGTGGACAGGATGTTGTCCGGGTTCTTCAGCTTGATCAGACCGGCCTTCTGCAGCAGCAGCGGGCACGGCCCCCGTTGGACGGGTCGTTGGGCAGCACCACGGTAGCGCCGTTCTTCACATCGGCCAGGCTCTTGACCTTGCGCGAGTACAGGCCGAAGGGCTCGACGTGCACGGCCGCATCCGGCACCAGCACGATGTCGGTGTGGTGCTCCTTGCTGAAGCTGTCCAGATACGGCTTGTGCGGGAAGAAGTTGGCGTCCACGGCCTTGTCGACGGTGGCCTGGATGGGCTGCACGTAGTCGTTGAACACGCGCACCTTCAGGTCGATGCCTTCGGCCTTCAGTTTGGGCTTGACGAAGTCGAGCAGCTCGGCGTGCGGCACGGGCGTGGCGGCCACGGACAGGGGTTTCGGCATGAACCCCGGCAGCGGCCAGGGAGAACGGCAACGGCCGTCAGACGACAGGGCAAGTTTTCGATCATGAGAGGTGTTCGAAAGGAGACCGGAAGAAAACCGGACACAGGGACACCGGCACGGCAGCGATCCTGCCTGGCCGCCCGGCGCAGCAACGGCCGACATGCTGGCACCGTTCGTCCCCTTTGGCGCAAGCCCGTCATCAGGGCAATGTCTTGCCATACGACACAGTTTACCTACGATCATGCCAGATATCACATATGATTCAGATCAATCAGCCCGGAATACAACCCTTCTTCCCTGATCGAAATGGACAAGATTCAGGCAATGTCGACCTTCGTGGCCGTGGTCGGGGCCGGCAGCTTCGTCAGGGCCATGTCGGCCCTGGGCATCTCCAAGGCCGCCGTCTCGCGCCACGTGGCCGAGCTGGAACAGCATCTGAAACCCGGTTGCTGCAACGCACCACGCGGCGGCTGTCGCTCACCACCGAGGGCCAGCGCTGTTCCGAACGCTGCAAGGAAGTGCTGGCGGCCATTCACGAGGCCGAATCGAAAATCCGCTCACGCAGCGGCGAGGCCTACGGACGGCTGCGGGTGTGCGTACCCTACACCTTCGGCAACCTGCATCTGGCGCCGCTCTGGGGGCGCTTTCTGGCCGAGAACCCGCAGGTACAGCTGGACGTGGTGCTGTCGGACCGGATGGTGGACCTGGTCGAGGAAGGCTACGACATGGCCGTACGGGTAGGCATCCTGAACGATTCGGCCCTGATCAGCCGGCGACTGGCCAGCACGCGGCTGGTAATGTGCGCCTCGCCCGAATACCTGCGACTTCACGGTACCCCCGCACACTGCAGTGACCTCGCCCACCACGAGACCATCCTGTACAGTTACACCTACCCCACCCGTACCGGCGAATGGAGCTTCGACGGCCCCGACGGCCGCGAGACCGTGCGCATCAACACCCGGCTCTTTGCCAACAACGGCGACACCTGCCAGCAGGCCGCCCTGGACGGCCAGGGCGTTGCCCTGCAGCCGGACTTCATGGTGCACCAGGAGCTGCGCGATGGCCGGCTGCTGCAGATCCTGCCACAGTACCAGACCGGCGAGCGCAACATCTGTATGCTCTACCCCACCCGCAAGCTGCTGCCGGTGAAGGTCCGCCGGCTGGTGGACTTCTCGTCCAGGGCCTGGCAAACCCGGTCTGGTATGGCTGGAGGACGAGGTCAATGCCCGCCCAGCCACGCAAAGCGCAGCACGAACAGCGCCGCGATGATCCAGGTCAGCGGGTGCACCTCGCGCCACTTGCCGGTCAGCGTCTTGAGCGCCACATACGAGATGAAGCCAAAAGCCAGACCGTTGGCAATCGAGTAGGTGAACGGCATGGCCAGCGTGGTGATCACGGCCGGCACCGCCTCGGTGGTGTCCTTCCAGTCGATATCGACCAGATCGCGCACCATCAGGCAGGCCACGAACATCAGTGCCGGCGCCGTCGCATAGGGCGGCACCACCGAAGCCAGCGGCGAGAAGAAGAGCGCCAGCAGGAACAGCGCGGCCACCGTCAGCGCCGTCAGTCCGGTGCGGCCACCCGCCTGCACACCGGCCGCGCTTTCACATAGGGCCGTGGCGCTGGACGTGCCCAGAATCGAGCCCGCCATGATGGCGGTGCTGTCGGCCATCAGTGCACGGCGCATGCGCTGGTTCTGCTCGGGCGTGCCCGCTCCCCACGAACAGGCCGGCCCGGCGGGCCACGCCCATCAGCGTGCCGGTGGCGTCGAACAGCTCGACCAGGAACATCACCAGCACCACGTTGACCAGGCCGCCAGCCAACGCCCCCTTGATGTCCAGCGCAAGGAACGTGGGCGCAATCGACTGCGGCGTGGAGATGACGCCGTTGAGCTTGTTGTCACCCACGAACAGCGACAGCACCGTCACCACCAGGATGCCGATCAGCACCGAGCCGGTCACACGCTTGTGGTCCAGCGCCACGATCAGGAAAAAGCCCAGCCACGACGGGATGACCGGCACCGAGTGCATGTCGCCCAGCGTCAGCAGCGTCTTGGGATGATCGACGACGATGCCGGCATTACTGAGCCTGATGATGGCCAGAAAGAGACCGATACCGGCCGTAACCCCGGCCCGCAACCCCTGCGGGATGCCCGTGATGAGCAGCGAACGCAGCCCCAGTGCCGTGGTCAGCAGGAACAGGCAGGCCGACAGGAAGACCGCCCCCAGCGCCGCCTGCCAGCTGTAGCCCAGCGTACCCACCACCGTGAAGGCAAAGTGAGCGTTCAGGCCCATGCCCGGCGCCACGGCAATCGGGTAATTGGCGATAGAGTGCCATGACGGTCGTGCCAGCGCCCCACCAGGCAGGTGTACGAACACCGCCTCCTTCGGCACGCCGGTGCTGCCCAGGATCATCGGATTGACGAACGGGATGTGAGCCGTGGTCAGGAAGGTGGTCGAACCGGCCAGAACCTCGGTACGCACGCGGTCCCGTGCTCACTGCAACTGGAAGGTTCTTTCGAGCAGACTGGACATGGAAGAAGACGCCCTCACCGGGCAGGGCGCAGCAGAGGAGGGAGAGGACGGTCTGCGAACGGCCGTCGTCGGGCGACCAGACGGTCACACGCCGCAACAAGGCGCAAAGATAACGAGAAAACAGCACCATGTGGTGCCGTTTTTCAATCTAACAGGGTCGGTTGCAGGCTCAGTGTGAGCAGGGCCACCAGCGGCTCTTCGCGAACCGTGGTTTCACGGCCATTCTGGATGGTTTCGACGCGCTTGAGCGCATCGTCACCTTCGCCTTGCCGGAGAGCAGCGTGTAGGTAATCGTGAATTCACGGCTCTCTTTGGGCCCGATGATCGGCACCAACTTCAGGTCACGCTGGTAGCGGCGGTTGTACGAAGCTCATAGCCCGGCTCCAGACCCGTCACATAGCCCTGCCCTTCGGTATCGGTGTTTCTTCCCACAGCGAGGAACGGCCGGCAGCTGGTTGATGTTGAAGGCCAGGCTCACACCCAGTTCACCCTTCGCGTTGCGCGCACCGCCAGCGTGTTGCCATCGTCATCCCCATACGGGAAGACGTTGTGAGACGGTCTCGTCATAGTCCTTCGTTGGGGCACTGATAGGTCTGCCAGGGTGGGCAGGTCGGCCTTGGCATAGTCGTTGAACGGCGAGACGCTCACGCACCGGGGCGGCAAACTTTGCATCCTTTTTCAGCAGCGGTGTGCCGAAGTTGCTGTGATAGAGCGCCTGGTATTCCCTTCGCGTAGTCGCCTGGTTGGTCAGTTTGTCGTGCACCGTGAACTCGGTGGCGCCCGGTACCGTGTTCAGCTCGGTGTCGATCACGAAGTCCACCTTCTTGAAAGCCTGCTGCTTCAGCTCACCCTTCAGGCGGATGGTGTAGGGCGGCTTCTCGTCCACCGACAGCACCACCTTCGTGGCCGGCGTGTTGGCGGCCAGGCCGTGCAGCGTCAGCAGCGTGCCATCGGTATCCTCACCGGGTGGCCCACCCACTCATAGCCCGCAGCGGGTCACCAGCTCGTTGAAGTCTCCAGCCAGCCCAGCCCGTTGCGGCCGTTCAGCTCGATGAAGGCCGGGTTCACCACCTGCTTCACCGGCGAATCCCAGCCCAGCCGCACCTTGCCGGCCACCGCATGCAGCACGTTCATGCCACGCGTGGGCACCACGGTGATCTTCATCGCGCCGGTATCGATCTCCACCAGCGTCACCCCTCTGACGGCCACCATGCAGACGCTTCGTGGTCACCGAGAACGGCTTGGCCGCCTTGATCCCCAGCTTCGCGCTGGTGATGTGCTGGGCAGCCATCGGCTTGTCCGTATCCAGCAGCGTGGTTTCCCAGGCCATGGCCGAACCGGCCGACAGCATGGTGATGATCCCGACGGAAATGGCAGAACGTTTCATGCAGGCACTCCTCGAAAAGAGATCAGTTAGGGCCCCGACCAGCCCTGCAGGCAGCATGGTGCATGGGTGCCCGGGGTCCATCGCGCATGAACGCGCCGAACACCGACAGAATGTCGCTTTATCTTAAATGCCAATATCGCCGACTCGATAAGGCCCCTGTTCTGTCTCAGGTATTTCACGCGCTACCGAAATCACCGGGCATCAACGACCGGGCATCAGAGGCGGACACCAGCAGCCGGGTACGACAGGATGGCCCCTTCCGGGCGTGCTGTCGAGACCTCTTCCGCTTCATCCGGCGCCAGCCACTGCACCCAGCCATGCCCGGCATCATCCAGCCAGTGGCGAAAAGCCTCTGCCTCCGGGTCGGGCAGCTGCAGCCAGGCCGTCACGTCGGCCCCATGGGCCACCTCCACCACGCACGCCGCCCAGGGCCGCCAGCTCGCGACGCAGGCTGCCCTCCAGCTCATAGCCGATCCGGCGAGCCCAGCACCACCTGCCGGATGATCGCGCTCCGCTGCCTGCTGCAGCGCGTGCCCGCGGTGTCCGTGTAGGCCCGCACCAGCCCGCCGCAGCAGTGCCCAGTAGCGCACCACCGTGGCCAGCACGCCTCGAGGCTGCTGGTGACGCACACATCCAGCATCGGCCGGCCGGCCGTACCACTGGGACTCGCCATCGTCCACCGCCGCCGACTGCCCGCCGGCCAGCAGCGCCCAGCACGTGCACCGCCCCCGGATGCAGATCCTTCAGTCGTGCCACCTCGGCATAGGCCTCCGTGCGGCCTCCTCGGCATCACCCGCCCCAGAAAGCGGCTTTTCTTTGCATGACCAGCTCCGATTCGATCGGCCCGGCCAGCGTTGCCATTCCGTACTCATCGTTCCTGTTCCAGGTTCTGCATCGTGCCCCGATCAGACTAGCCATCAGACGCGCTTTCGCTACCGTCCGCAGTCTTTCTGTCACAAAATCAAACGCGGCAGCCAGTAAAAGTTTAGCAAAACGGCCATGCTTTTGCCGTCCACAGCCAGCGCGTGTCACGCTACGATTATCCCGTTTCTCAATCCCGAACCGGACAAATCCGTGCGTCTTCTCCCTGCGACCGCCTCCGCTGCCCTGCTGCTGACGGGCCTTCTCGCCGGCTGCGCCTCCACCGGCGTCGTCGATTCTGCCGATCCGCACGCCCCCATGCACGACGGGCGCCGGCCCGTGGACGGCGAATCCGCGGCCCTGCTCGCAGATGGATGCCGACCGGCAAGGCCGAAACCGTACGGCGCGACGACGGCAAACCCGACTGGGCCGCCGTCTACGAAAGCCCGCAGGGCACGCAGTACCGCGAGCAGCGGCTGATCTATGTGGACCGCAACAGCCTGAAAGAGCACAAACTCGACAACAAATACACCTATTTCACCGCCATCACCCGCGAAGTTCGCCCATCCAGCAGCGGTGCCCGCATCCAGGAACTGGCCGTGCTATGTGAAGGTGCCCCCATCGCCCCGGCCACCTCACTGCGCGGCGAAGGCGTGGAGAACAGCGACGGCAGCTACCGCGTCAAACGCGCCAAGGACAACCTGACCTCGCTGAACCAGTTCTCCACCCAGCGCATCCCCATCGATGCCAAGGTGCCCAGCACCTTCGTCGTGCGCGCCATCTGCATGCTGGGTACCGATCCGCACCGCTGACGGCGGCACACCCTGCGCCACCGGACACCTGCCGGAAGAGATGTACATCCAGTCGACGCACACGCAGCCGGCCCGCAACCACCGGTGAAGCCGGCACGCACCAGCCGGTCGTAAACGACTGGCCAAGCCCCCTCAACCGAACAGCCCCTGACCATCGCGGCATCTGGGGCTGTTCCCTTTGGGGGGCATCTCCCTGACAGGCACACCCGGCCCGGGAATTGATATTGCGCGCACGGATCAACCTTTGGTGGGTATCTCCTGACAGGCCAGCAGGCAGCGCACCTCCTGACAGGGCATCCCGGCAATACCGCCAGCCCATCAGGGAAAACCCCAGCCTGCCCCCTGCATCCCCGCCGCTCGCCGGCTGATGTCGTGAACATGAGACACAGTTTTGATCTGGGGCGTACTCCCGCATGAAAGGCGCCCTCTATACTGGGTTCAGCAGAGATCAGAATTCTAACTGACTCCGCCCAGCGCAAACGGAGACATCATGCACGGCCGAGAAGCCCGCTCAACAACCCGTCGCTGTTCCCCAGGACTTTGCACAAGTCCCCGATCACCATGGCCATTGGCGCACTGGTCTCGTGGGCCACCCTGTCACGCCCCGCCCCTGCGCGGCTACAGCAAGCGCCAACATGGGCCTGGCCATTCTGGTGTTCATCGCCATCCTGTGGTTCACCGAGGCGCTGCACATCACCGTCACCGCCATCATCGTCCGTCCTGGCGCTGTCCAGCGCGACGGTGATGGACACCTGAAGGCGCGCCCTGGCCGGCTTTTGCCGACCCCATCATCTCCATCTTCTTCGGCGGCTTTGCGCTGGCCACGGCCCTGCACGTACAGAAGCTCGACCGCAAGATCGCCCTGTGGCTGATCTGCTGTCGCGCGGCAGCCTGTTCGTGGCCGTCATGGCGCTGTTCTGCGTCACCTCGTTCCTGTCCATAGCGGATCAGCAACACCGCCACCACCGCGATGATGCTGCCGCTGGCCATGGGCATGATGGCCCACCTCGACCGCGAGAAAGACCGCAAGACCTTCGTCTTCGTACTGCTGGGCATTGCCTACGCCTCCAGCGTCGGCGGCCTGGGCTCGCTGGTGGGCTCGCAACGCCATTGCCGCCAAGGCGCTGGACCTGGATTTTGCCGGCTGGATGAAATATGGCCTGCCCATGATGCTGGCACTCACCCCGCTCGTGCTGTTTTCGATGTACGTGGTGCTGCGCCCGAACCTGAAGATGAAGATCGACGTGAGCGGTGATCCCATCCCCTGGAACCTGCCGCGCGTGCTGACCATGCTGGTGTTCATCATCACTGCCATTGCGTGGATCGCTGGGCACCCAGATCAAGAGCCACCTTCGGCATCGCCGCCCCGGACACCGTGGTGGCACTGGCAGCCGCCGTGACCGTCGTGGCCATGGGCCTCGTCACCTGGAAGGACGTGGCCGCCAGCTACCGACTGGGGCGTGCTGCTGCTGTTCGGCGGCGGCATCACCCTCAGCAGCCCTGCTCGACAAATCCGGCGCCTCGCTGGCGCTGGGTCAGAGCACTGACACTCCAGCCACCACCACCGATCCGTTCTTCGTCATTCTGGCGGGTGACCTTCATCATCATCCTCACCGAGGTTCACCAGCAACACCGCCTCGGCCGCGCTGCTGGTGCCGGTGTTCGCCAGCATCGCCGCACCCAGCTCAACCCTGCCGAAAAGGAAGCGCTGGTGCTGGTCATCGGCATCGGCGCCTCCTGCGCCTTCGTGCTGCCGGTGGCCACCCCGCCGAACGCCATCGTGTTCGGTACCGGCCTGATCAGACGGCGCGAGATGATGGCCGTGGGCATGGTGCTCAGCGTGCTGTGCATCATCCTGCTGACGCTGTGGGCGTATTTCTTCCTGATGTGAAGCAGCCCCCGATGTAAAGGTGGCCTCGATGTAAAGCAGCCTCGATGTGAGGCGACCTGTCCGGAGGGCGGACGATACGCCCTCCGGTATCTGAACTGGATCGGCTTCGCCGGCGCAGCATACCGTCAAAAATAGTAGGTTACGCGACCCTTTTATTTCGACTATTATTGAAATCATGGAAACATCAATGCCGTTGCCGCACTGGCAGCATTTGCACAGGAGTCACGTCTCTCCGTTTTTCGTCTGCTGGTGCGTGCAGGGCCGGCGGGTCTAACTGCCGGAAGGATCAGCACTGAATTGGGTATCCCGCCATCGTCGCTGTCCTTTCATCTCAGGAGCTGCTGCGTACCAACATGGTCCTGTCCCGGCAGGAGGGGCGCTTTGTCATCTATGTGGCCAACTATCAGACCGCTTCGGACCTGATCGGCTTTCTCTCGGAAAACTGCTGCGTCGGCAGCCCCTGCGACTGCGGGGTCGTTGTCGTCATGCTCACCTGAAATCAGGGCGTGAGCGGATGAAGCCAAAGTCTGCGGGACGGATCCAGACCAGTCACTTGTATTGCATGCCCTCATGATGGAGATTGGCAATGATTGTTCCTCACATCGAAAATTCCTGTTTCTTCATTGAAAAGACGGCCTGAGTTTCTATCAGGCACTGCTGGGAATCAGCCACAGGTCCTGGCGGACGGGCATGCAGTGTTTCGGGCATCAAATCCACCAATGTCCTTGCGACTCGTGGGAGCAACATGGAAAAGCAGGAAAAACCACCGGAAAACCATGGACGCTTCGGTGTCCAGATGAGAATCATCCGCCGCGCTGACAGACTACCAGCGCCGGTTCGCCAAACAATTGGCGTGCGCCTGAAGGTCACCCAGAACGATGTGGAGTGCTGTGGCTCCGTTCAGAACAAGATCTGGGTAGAGGATCAGGACAGAAATGGCTGGAGCTTTTTGTTGTGATCGAGCAGGATGTCGGAGGAGGCTGCGGCGACGATGTCGAGAGCTGCGTCAACTGCCCGATACAGCTTCGCCTGACATGCGCGGGAGGAAGTCTCTGGCGCATGTGAAAGCATGAACGAAATGTCCATTATCAGGGAGGAGTCATGAACATGGATAAATCGTCATTTTCCGCAAGCAGAGGATGGAACAATGCGTCCTCACATCAACATCAACGTCAACGACATCGAGGCATCCACTCGCCTTCTGCTCAAACCTTTTCGGCATGCCACCTTCGAAAAGACGCGTCCGTTATGCCAGTTCGAATCCAGTGATCCGCCGCGAGATGTGGCATTGCTTGAGTTCGAGCCGAAGAAACGGGACGGGCACTTCGGCATACAGGTCAAATCCAGCGCTACGGTTGAAGAGATTGGTGAGCGTCTGAAAAAGGTTGGCGTAAAAATCAAGCAGAAAGAAGAGGAGGTGGCCTGTTGCTATTCGGTGCAGACGAAGGTCTGGACGGTGGATCCGGATGGATATCACTGGGAGATTTTTGTGTCAACGGAAACGCCCCAAATGCCTCCTGCACGTCGGACTGCGACTGTATCTGCTATGACCCGAAGACGGGTGGGTGTACATGGTCCATGAGGCTGACAGCCCGCTCTCTGCGTGACCGGGGCAAACACTCACCAGCAGGCGTGTACTACGGTGCCCCGTGTATAGAAGGCAAATATTACCAAGATGACTTGCCAGCAATCATTGTAATTATAAGGGAGTGTAATATGGAAGAGACTGTAGTCAAAAACGAGAAGACGCAAACTGGGGATGCACCCGTCATGGACAGTGTTGTCGATTTTCCGACAGATCAACGTCTTCACATCAGTATAACGTGGGAATGATCTGTGGAAATCCGCCAATTTCTATCGGCATATCTTCGATGCGGATCCGGTCAGGATGGAAAAAGGGTATGCCAAGTTTGAGGTGCACGAGCCGGCGATCAACTTCGCCATCAATGAATTTCCAAACAACGTGCTCCCGGAAGGCCACTTTGGAATCCAGCTGGATTCGCGCGATGATCTGGAAAAGAGCTTCAACCGGCTGAGCAAGGCGGGATTCAGCATATTGACGAAGATGGCGTTGCCTGTTGCTGTGCACGGCAGGACAAGTTCTGGTGCGCCGACCCTGACGACTATCGATGGAATTCTTTGTCACGACCAGTCAGGAGGATGTTGATGAAGGATGTGGTCCGGACTGCATCTGTCATCAAGACATTCAACGTACCGTGATCTGACACACAGGCGGCAGTATCACGGGCTTTTGGTAACTACGCGGGGGTTGACATTCGCATGCCCCCCGCAAAACGCTGTTGGGCATCCCCTTCAGGGAGCCCCTCTGCGTGATTCCTTCCTGATTGTATGGGAGCAGGAAGCACGAAGCAGGATATTGCGGTGCTGCGGCGTGTCGCGAGTTTCTTCCTGGACACGAGACGGCACCCTCATGAAGCGTATCGCATCATGATGGCGCTGACGGCGATGATCACGGCAAAATTGTGATCGTCGCGGGACTTCCCTGTCACATACAAAACCATCATCGACGACTTCACGCGCAGTGGTTCAGAAGGAGGGGGAAACACCGTTGACCTGGTTTTGCTGCTGATCGCAATCTACGCGTTGGGGCGTCTTGTCAGCGTTGTTCTCATTCGGTTTCGTGATGTCGCATTGTCGGTGTGTTGCACAGGCGCGCCGGGCGAGTACCACGGACGTGTTTCGCCGGATCCTGGCAGTTGACAGCTTCTTTCTGAACAACAAGGTTGGAAGATTCAGCAGAAGGTTGATCGTGGTGTACGGTCGGTCAGCTCCTGACAGACTACCTTCTGTTCAACATGCTGCCGACGATGTTCGAGATACTCGTTTCGTCGGTGGCCATTGCCATTTTTCTTTCGCCCTGGCACTGCGCTTGTCATTGTGGGATCCGCGGTACTGTACGTGCTGTTCACGGTGTGGGTGACAGAGATGGCGATTGTCACATCGAAGGCCATGAACACGGCCGAAAATACGGCAAAAGGCGTCGCCGTTGACGCCATCATGAACGCAGAAATCATCAAAGCTGCATTCGGCAGAGCACCATGAAGTGCAGCGGTATGCGCATGCACTGAGGCAGTATGAAGATGCCTCGGTGGTGAGCGCACGCGGGTTAACTTTGGTCAACATGGGACAGGCGGCCATCATTGCCCTGGTTCTTCTGGTCGAGTTGCTGACAGTGGGGATGGGCGTACTTGACGGGTCAAGCACGATAGGCCAGTTCTCGATGGTCAACATCTACCTGCTGCAAGTGTTCACACCGCTGGGCATGCTGGGTTTCGTCTACCGGCAGATACGTTTTTCGCTCACCGACCTGAGCGGCATGTTCGAGATGGTGGATTCCAAGCTACCTGATGAGACAGACGAGAAGCCACCTTCCAGTGCGCATGGCCGTCCGGCTTCAAATGTCGGCCCAGTTCTTCCCATCGTTTTTGAGAATGTTTCATTCGGTTTTGGCGAAGAAGGCAAGCAGATTCTGTCACATGTCAATCTGAGGATTGAGCCCGGCAAGGTGCAGGGAGTCGTTGGCACGACCGGGGCAGGAAAATCCACGCTCCTGAGACTGCTGTTCGGGCTCTATACACCGCAGGAAGGACAAATCCTCATCAATGGCGTGCCTCTTCCGGATATCGACGTTGCGAGCTATCGCCAGCGTCTTGCCATCGTTCAGGACACGATCCTGTTTCACGACAGTTTGCGTAACAACATTGCCTATGGCCTTGATGATGCCGGGACGATGACATCGCATGGCGGCAGCAAGGGCTGCGGAAATCTCTGACGAGTTGCTGTCCGGGCCTCACGATCTTGACAGAACGGTTGGCGAACGGGGAGGAAGCATCTCGGGAGGGCAGAGGCAGCGTGTGGCCCTGGCACGCGCGTTGCTGCGCAAGCCCTCCGTACTCGTACTGGACGAACCCACTTCCGCACTCGATGAGAAGACCGGGCGCCAGGTCATGGAACGCGTATATGCGTTGGCCAGGGAGCAAGGTACGGCGGTGATCATCGTGACGCACGACATGAGCAACGTTGCAGATGCGGATGAACTCGTCAGGGTTGAAGACGGAAGCGTCAGTGCCGTTCATCGTTGACTGATAAAACGCGAGGTGTCGTCATTTCATGGATGGCGGCAACCCGTTTTCATAGGCAGGAGCCTTGCAGCAGGCAACCAAGGCTCTGCATTGAAGCAAATCGTTCACAAGAGGAGGAAATCATGCCATCCTTCAATAGCATCCAGTCCAGAGTCGATGACATGACAAACTATTACGGAAAATCGTTGTCTACATCGAATGACCTTAAATCCAACGTATGTACCATCGAGGAGACAACTTCACAGAGAGGCAGATGTATACGCCAAGCTGCATCCGGAGGTCCTGTCACGTTCGTACGGCTGCGGCATTCTGGTGCCGCCTGCACTGGAGGGTGCACGTGTTCTTGATATTGGCTGCGGTTCCGGACGAGATGTTTTTTCGCTTTCGCAGCTTAGCCAGGTCAATCAGGGAGCGTCATCGGGATCGACGCAACACAGGAACCCATCACCTTTGCCAAAAGAATGACAGACTGGCTACATGCAGGTTTTTGGTTACGACAGACCCAATGTCGAATTTTTGGTCGGAACTATGGAGGACCTGGCGACTGCGGGAATTGAGGACAATAGCGTTGACGTTGTTGTGTCAAACTGTGCCATCAATCTTTCGACGGCGAAGGAACGGGTTCTCAAGGAAATTCTGCGTGTTCTGAGACCCGAGTGGTGAGCTGTATTTTTCGGATATCTTTTCAGATCGGCGGCTTGACCCATCCTTGCGAGACGACCCCGTCCTTGTCGCTGAATGTATCGGAGATGTGATGTACTCCGGAGACTTTCATTCCATGATGCGAGATCTCGGTGTCCGCGAAGTACGCGCCGTGCGGAGTTACTGCAAGATTGTCGAAACGAGGGAGTTTCGCAGAAGTGATTGACGCGCACAACTCGAATCCCGTCTTTACCGGTTTTCAAGCTCCCCTGGAAGACAAGGTGCGAGGATTACGGTCAGGCTGCCGTCTATCTTGGCACCATGGATGGGCATGAACAGGAGTTCATGCTTGATGACGGTCACGTGTTTGAAACCGGCAGGGCAAAGCTGGTGTGTGGCAATACTGCCATGATGCTCGCAGACACCCGTTATGCGAAACACTTTCGGGTCTTCGGTGACGGATCTCGCCATCTCGGGCGTTTTGAGGACTGTGCTGACCCGAATCCTGCCTCCGATGACTCTCGGGTTCCCGTGGGCAGGTCTTCCTGCTGTGGGTGACATTTATACAATGGGGAGAATGACAAATGAACGACTGTCTCTATCGCCGCACGGCGGCAGAAGCACTGGGTAGCTGTATTCTTCTTGCCACGGTCGTTGGGTCTGGCATCATGGCTGATCGGCTGAGTACAGATCCTGCCGTTGCGCTGCTTTGTAACACGCTGCCCACGGGTGCCATTCTGTTCGTACTCATCACTGTGATGGGGCCAATATCCGGTGCGCACTTTAACCCTGCTGTCGCTCTGGCATTTGGTCTACGCCGGGGAGATTGCGGTAAAGCCAGCCACACTCGCGTACTCGGCATGCAGCTGGGGGCGCCATACTCGGAACATGGCTTGCCCATGCCATGTTCGACATGCCGTTGTCGCAGCTTTCAGACAAGGTCCGGGCCGGGCCGTCACAGTGGATTTCAGAGGTCGTCGCAACTTTTGGGCTCGTTTTTACGATTCTTGCCGGGCTGCGTGTCAAAGGCCGATGCGGTTCCGATGCTGGTGGGCGGCTATATATCCGCTGCCTACTGGTTTACAGCATCCACTTCTTTCGCCAACCCTGCTGTTGTACTTGCCCGGGCATTTACCGATACCTTCTCTGGAATACGGTTGCGTGATGTGCCCGCCTTCATGGTCGCAGATTTTGGGGGTGCCCTGCTGGCCTTGTGGCTCGCCTGCTGGCTTTTTCATGACATCGACGGGCACCAGCATGAACCGGCCTGACAGATGCTCCTGGTTTGCGTTCATGACCTTTTCTGCAGCGAGGCCGTGAAAGGATGCGCCCGTCGAAGGGGCTGATCACTGGCGCGACACCGTGTGCCAGATGAGTGGATACGGTTCTACAGCCCGCAGTCCCCACGTCGGGCACTTCACATGAAGACCACCGCCAAAGTTTACGCTTTGGTGGCCTGAACCGTGAAGGTTCCGCTGAGTCATTACAGGCATTGCATGCCCACGCATGGCACCCTGTCGGTATGCGGCTGGAGCCAGCGCAAGGATGAATGAGTCCATGACACACTCACGCCGCCCACAACAACATGCCGCACACAGCCAGCCCGACACCACCACCAGCCCAACAGCCAGCACACTCACCTGCACCCATCGCAGCTCCGGCACCGCCCCGGCGGCGCCAGCTGCACCGCCAGCTCCACCTTGCTTGGCAGAAGCCATCAGCAAAAAGGCAGCCGCCACATTGTGGATGGACATAAGGCCAGCACATCACACCCAGCGCCCGGGCGATCTCCGCCTGGGTGGTGGCCAACGTAACATTGGCCCCCGAGTCGAGACCCGTGATGGACCGCTGACGGCCCCACGAATGGGCCGATGCCGAGATAGATGCGCCCCCTTCAGCCAGGGCATGCGCCAGCCAGGCAGCCATGCCGGAAACAGCCATCACAATCCCCACCAGGATAGAACAGCCCGGTGACCGGCGCCACCCGCTGCCATGAATGCCAGGCGTTCAGCCGGGGCTGGGCGTCCAGCCGGCCGCCCGTGAACCAGATGGTTGCCACGAACAGCCACAAGGCCGGCGAGGCGCATAGCGCCACGCAGGCGGCAGGCCGAGCGCCTCGATGCACAGGGTGGCAGCCAGCACTCCGCCCAGCAGCAGGGCATAGGTGATCCAGACAGCGTCGTGCGGACGAAGAAAGCTCGCCCCGGCCTCGCCCCCGAGACCCAGATAGAGCACGGTGACGAGCGAGTCTACAGCGCCCACGCGGGGCCCGTGCCGAACAGCCAGTTGGACAGATGAGATGACTACCCGAGCAGAAGCCCGGATGCCGTGCCGAGCAGCCAAAGCGCGGATGCGTTCATGCGGTACCGCTGCCAGCCAGGCAGCCACCACACCGGTCACCACGAAGGGCAGCACGCTCGTAATGGGCCGACCCCATGCCCAGATCGTAAAGAGAGCCCGGCCATGTTGGCCCCGATCAGGGTTCCGGGCCCCATGGACCCCCAGGGCACGGTGGAAAGTCCCAGAAGCCCGATCAGGGCGACCTTGCGGGGCGGCAGGCCCGCATGGGCGAGAAGCGGAATGCCGATGGTGATGCCGATCCCGAAGCCCGTCATCGATTCGGCAAACGGCGTGATGCCGTGCACGATCAGCAGCACCGTGCCGATGCCCGGCCCGGCACGATCACGGATCCAGCGTGCCAGATCCGCCTGCGCGCCCGGTGCTGCAGCACCTGTGACATCCACAGGCCGCCACCGATGATCAGCAGCACCTCGCAGCGATGGGCGTCCAGCGCACCACGGCCGGCCAGATGGAAGACGGCGCCACGGGAAACGCCAGCACGACCGCCAGCAGGGTCGCTGCCAGCCCCAGCCAGGCCGCACGCAGGGCACTGATGCCCGCCAGCAGCGAAACCACCACCGCGAGAATGGGCAGACCGCTGAGCAGTGTGTTCGTGGTGTCTCCTGGTTATTCTGTTATCGGCTGCTGGTCCTTCCCACCAAACCCCGCCCTTGACCGGAGCGTATCATGACAGCCGACTGCCAGCAGCCCGGACCCGGTAAAGCCAGGATTTCCTCGCAGACTATCACCCAGATGAGGCCATCCCGGAGGCTCCCTTCACGGGCAACTGGCGTGCTCCCGCAACCACTGCACCCGCTGCATCAACCGCCGGCGCCAGTCAGCAGCCAGCCCTGCCGACTCGGCCAGCGCCTGCAACGCATCGACATCCGGCTCACGGCAGCCCGATCCCAGGGGTCCGCCACCATACGGGCATCTGACTGCCGCTCGGCCAGCGCCAACACATCCCCTTCAGCCACCACCCCGGTTCCATCACCCGCGCATACCAGCCCGTCATGCGTTCGTCCTGAATGTAGCGCGACAGCGTCGGCACCCCGAAGCGGGCATTGAGCTTCCAGCATGGGCTGCGCGGCTGGCTCAGCTGCAGCACCACCGAGCCGACTGTGTACATCGCCAATGCAGACCTCGTCATCCGGCAGCCCCTGCAGCGACAGGTTCTCGCCAAAACTGCCACAGCCAAACGCCTCATCCGGTGCCGGAAAGGTCTCGCACAACTGCGCATAATGCTCGACGGCATAGAGGTGCACCGCCTTGTCGGGGCCGCCATGAAAACGCAGATCGGCGATCTGGTCACCAGCCAGCCCCTCGATTCCCACCGCAACCGCTCCCACCTGCCGGCGCTTGCACATGCCCGTCAGGTGTCCAGTCTCGCCGATGACGGTCAGGCCGCCGGCGAAGACGCCGAGACACTGGCGCGGCAGGATTGCGCAGCCACCGACAGTTCTTTGGGATCTCACTGCTTCAGATCGCCTCCTCCCAGCCGACCACGCCGGTGTCAGACCGTCCCTTATGGTGAATGCCTGTTATACCCGATGAACGCGCAGGTCATCAACAGGCGGCCGGCACTGCCGATGCCGTCACTTCCCCAATTGGGCCAGTGCTCGGCGCGCGCGTGCCAGACTGGGAGAGCGCTCTGCAGCCCGTTCGGGTGACCACACTGTCCTCACCCACTCCCGTCAGGCATTTGTATCCCAAGCCCTGGCTTGCCGCTCCTTCTTGATCACGGTCAACCCTGATGGCGCGGGGAGCATATTCTGCCAACTTGAGCAGATGGCTCTTGGGATCCGGAAGCGAGTCGGGGTCGGGAGGAAGCTTTCCCTTATTGCCAATGAGACTCCGCATGCCTTCATGATCCGCCATAACCCAGGATTCTATCTCGCGAACCGCAACACGGGCAGCGGGTTATCAGGAAGGGCACCACGCACACCGCGCCAATCATTCAAAAAGCCCAAAGGACAATGGCGATCATCGAGATCGGTAATAATCAAAACCGGCTGCCGGGCAGCCACCTGTCACTCATTTATCCATACCACTGTACAAGTACCCGGCACCGTCACCTCAATTTTTCGCAAAGCGCCGGCAAAGTGACTATCCTCGATCAGGCGGCAACCAATGGCCTCACTGAGTTCATCCTCGGTTGCCAGCGCAATACCCCTCACTTCCACAATCCCAATTGCTCCACACGCCCCGGCCGCGTCATCAGGTGTTTCTGCGACGAAAGCCCATCCACAAGCATCTGAGCTCGTCATCCGTCAGCCCCCTGGCTCCTGACCCCTCGCTTGCGGGAACCAGAAGAATCACCCCACGTCCATCAATACCCTTGTTGTCCAGCATCGCCTCGCTATGAGTGCTGATCACAACCTGACGTTTTCGCTTTCGACCCGCTGCAAGCGATCAATGATCGCAGGGAATCTGCTGACCACCTCATTATTCAGAGAAATCTCGGGCTCCTCCATCAACAGCATGGAACTTCCTTCAAGCAATGACCACAAAATGCCAATCAGGCGCAACGTGCCGTCGGAAAACTGCTCCTCCGTCTGCCATCCGGCCTTCGGCCTGTGATGCTGATACATTGACCTCAAGGTGAGGACGCCCAACCTCGTCCTCACGAAACGCAAGTCCTTGAAAGTAATGGAACCGCCAGGGGCAGCGCCTCGCCGATTTTCCGAAGGCGTGCATCGCGCGTTTTTCCGGAAGTCCGCGTACGGTCCAGAAACCCTGGCCAAAAGGATCGTTTTCAGTCGATTCCCTCAATCTGTTCGAAAATTTGTAATTGGGACCAGATGAAGATGATATTTCAAAAACTCCATGACTTCCTGAACCGTGCATTGTGCGATCTGCTCGAGCCTGGTTTTGAGTCAAAGGCACGATCCCTGACATCGTCGGCATCGTCGGGGCGATTGATTATCCTCTGCTCACCCTCCAGACCTGTTCCCTCGAAACGACAAGAATCCGCTGGGCTGCCCTCTGGCTTGAAACCAAGGACGTATCTCCGCATGACATACATCGCCATCATCGCCATCATCGGAAGGTGAACGTCAATCAACACCTCAGTATCGTTACGTGCATGCGGGCACCTGGCTTTTACGATGCCACCCTGTCATCATCCACCGCGCTCTGCAGCCCGCCCCCTTTGGTTTGCTGATATCGCGCAGAAACCTGAATACATCCAGCAAATTCGGCTTCCCTGATGCATTCGGCGACAGATAACTCACATCCTGAAATCGAGCATCAAGCGCTTGAAATTGCGCCAATTCTTTGCCAGAATCGAGCGGTTTATCTGCATGAAAGGACTCCTTCAGACATCATTATCTACACCGAACGGCTCGTCATCCTCGCGCTCCTCCTCATCCCCGCCAGCGCCGCCTCCGCCTCATCCAGCGCCGTGGCTCACCCTCATCTCGGGCGCGACTCGGCCAGCGCCTCCACGCGAGCCACGAGTCCTGCCGGTCGATGTCGCCATCGATGTACATCTCGCGCAGCGAGCGGTATTCCGGATCGGCCAGCAGGTCCACGCCCTGGCGGGCCATCTCGGCCTCGGCCTCCAGTGTCTCCAGCTCCTTCAGATAGCGCGCATCCATCCCGCCCTGCGAGCACCATATCGTCGATCATTCCCTCACCCTCATCACTGGCAGGCACGCCCCCACCAGCGCAGCTCACATCCCGGAACACGCCCGGCATTCCTCGATTTCGTCGGCGCAGCGCTGGTCCAGTCAGCGGCGCTGTTCGGCATTCGGCGGGCAGCGAAATCGCAGCCGGCTCCGGCCCGCCCCGGCAGTGCCGGATGGTGATGGGCGTCTGCCGGCCATCACGCCAGCGCTGCAGGATGACCGCCAGCCGCAGACGCAGCACCATCTGCCACTGGGCCATGGTCGGCTCCATGGCCAGCACCTTCTGAGCTTGCCGCTCTGGCTCAGCACCAGCATGGACAGCTCCTGCTGCTCCATGGCCGAAACCCGGGCAGATCGGCGTTGGCCAGAATGTACGCGCCGTGACGATGCGCGTTGTCGTGCGCGATGAACGAACCGATCTCCGCGGATGCGGCCGCCCAGATCAGGCCTCGGCATCACCGCAGGGGCGGCGGCCGGCCGCCCATGTCGACCAGCCCGCCCACTGGCCGCGGCATCGGCCGCCGCCGCCAGCGGTGCATCGCCGGCTGGCCTGCCAGGCGCCGGTGTCGTCAACCGCCGTGCGGCCCGGATGGCAACCACGGCGGCCTTCTCGTCCGCTTGCCGGTTTCCGACACCTCGGTGCCAGCTGCACATTGACCTGCGTGCGCGAGCCCTTCAGCTCGGCCAGCAGTGCACAGGCCACCTCGGCCTCCAGCCCGTGTGAATCGTCCATCCGGTGGGTACGTTCGACCAGATGGCTGATGGTGATCTCACGCTGGTCGGAGCCCGACTCGCGCCCCAGCAGGTCGTACGGATGCCCTCGCGCAGGGCCCGAGTCGCAGTAGCCCATGGCCTCGATGCCGAACTCGTCGAACACCGCCTGCATGGCGGCCAGTCCGCCCGATGACCGGCTGCCGGTCGGCACGCAGCCGGGCAGGTCGGCCAGCGCGTCCACAGTGCCCGGCACTCAGACAGAGCTGTTCCAGCTGTTCCAGCCCCTCGCGGGTGATGGCCGTATGGCCGAAGTTGGCATTGACCAGCGCCAGCAGCGCCTTGGCCGTGCCGGAGGTGCCCACCACATACTGCCAGCCCAGCCGCCTGAAGGCATGCACGTGCTCGGCCAGCCGCTCGCCGCAGTGCAGCCGGGCCTTGCGCAGGATGGCGCAGGAGATCTTGCCGCTGCTGAAGAACTGCTGGGTGAGCGACACGCAGCCGATCTGCAGCGATTCACGCCGTTTGGGCTGGTCGTCGATGCCGATGATGCACTCGGTGGAGCCGCCGCCGATGTCGATGACCAGCCGCAGCTGGTGATCGAGCGGCAGACCGTGCGCGCGATCAGATAGGCCCGGGCCTGCCCTCACCCTGATCAGCCGCACTGGCCTCCTTCAGAAAAGGGGCCGATGTTGTGTGCTACGGAAGGTGTTGAGTGGCCACGGCGGAAGCCCTCCAGCTCCAGCCCCTCCAGCCGCTCGGCAAAGCGGCCCAGGGCCTGCAGCGCCCGCTGGCGGGCCTCGTCGGACAGGTCGAAGTGTTTGTCCAGCCCGGCACCCAGCCGGACCGACTCCTTGATCTGGTCAGAATGCGCAACTGGGGGCCCACGCAGACGACTGGTCGATCTCGGCCAGCAGGCAGGCAGCTGTTGGACCCCAGATCCACGGCTGCCAGGGGCCGCCTCGGCAGTGAAGCGCTCATCGATTCATCTCTGAAATGCGTCGAACGCATTTCTGCTGCAAGCCACCATTCGCGCATGCCCGCCCAAAGGGCACGACCAGGGGCAACGGTTCCTCACCCGATACCTGAAGGCGTGTCATGGACTCGTTCGTCCCCGCGCTGACTGGGCGTGCAGGACAGGACGAGCCGCAGAGTCCTCAATGGCTTCAAGGCACGGCCGCTGGCGCGTAGTACCGGGACCACGCCACGGCGCCCGCAGGGCGCTAAACTGGCAGCAACCGAGGATCCCGAGCGTGAACGACACCACCACCCCCGCCCTGCCCCCCGCCGCTGGACCGCGAGCAGGGCATCATCGCCTTCAGCCGCCGCGTGCTGACCCTGGCCGAATCGGAGGCGTCCCGCTGCTGGAGCGGCTGCGCTACATCACCATCGTCGCCAGCAATCTGGACGAGGCTGTTCGAGATCCGCGTGGCCGGGCTGAAGGAAATCGCCTGCAGCAACAGCCCGCCATGGCCGCCGGTGCCCGCCACAGCATCGGCAGCCTGGCCGCCAGCGCCCGCAGGCTGGTCGAGGCGCCAGTACCGCGTGCTCAGCAGCGACCTCCTGCCCGCGCTGCGCGAGGGGCGTGCAGATCTTCTTCCCCGCCGACTGGACCGAACCGCTGCGTGCCTGGGCCTCACGAGGTGTTCATGCGCGAGATCGAGCCCGCTGCTCACCCATCGCACTGGACCCGGCCCACCCTTTCCCGCGCATTTCCAGCAAGACGCTCAACTTTGCCGTCGAACTGGACGGGCGCGATGCCTTGGCCGCCGTCCGGGTCTGGCCATCGTGCAGGCGCCGCGCGTGCTGCCGCAGGCCTTCCGGGTGCCACCGGGGTGACCGGTGTGCACACGGCATCCTGCTGCTGTCGTCGGTCATCAAGGGCTTCATGAACGAGGCTGTTTCCCGGGGCTGACCGTCAGAGCGTGCTCGTTCCGCCTCACCCGCAACAGCGACCTGTTCGTGGACGAGGAGGAAATGAGCCAACCTGCGCGGTGCCTGAGGCGACGAACTGGGCCAGCGTCCCTGGGGCCATGGCGTGCGGCTGGAAATGACGGCCGACACCGGGTCTGAGGTGTCCGAGCGGCTGCGCAAGGAATTCGACCTGGACGAGGACGACTGCTACTTCGTCGATGGTTCCGTCAACCTGGGCCGCTACACGAAGGTCATCGAGGCTGGTCGAGCGGCCAGACCTGCTGTTTCCGCCATTCACGCCCAGCCAGCCGCCAGCCTGCGAGAAAAAGGATCTCTTCAGCGTCATTGCCGCCGGTGACGTGCTGCTGCCCACTACGAATCCTTTCACCCGGTGATGGACTTCCTGCGCAGCGCGGCGCGCGATCCGCAGGTGGTGTCCATCAAGCAGACCATCTACCGCACCGGCGCCGATTCGGTGCTGATGGAATCGCTGATGGAGCGGCCGGGCCGGCAAGGTCACCGTCGTCCTGGGGCTGATGGCCCGCTTCGACGAAACCAACATCAACTGGGCGGCCAAGCTCGAAGAGGTGGGCGTGCACGTGGTGTACGGCGTGGTCGGCCACAAGACCCATGCCAAGCTGGCGCTGGTGCTGCGCCGCGAGCCGGAGGGCCTGCGCCGCTACGCCCATCTGGGCACCGGCAACCACGCGCACCGCGGCTGTATGAAGATTTTGGCCTATTCACCGCCAACGAGAAATCTGCAGCGACGTGCACGGGTGTTCCGGCGCCTGACCGGCCTGGGTACGGCCGGTGGCCTGAAGGCACTGCTGCAGGCGCCGTTCCGGCTGCACGGCACCATCCTGCAGGCCATCCAGCGCGAAACCGAGGCAGCCCAGGCCGGACGCAAGGCCGCATCATCGCCAAGATGAATGCCCTGCTGGAAGAACGCATCATCGAGGCGCTCTACGAGGCCAGCTGCGCCGGCGTGCAGATCGACCTGATCGTGCGTGGTGTCTGTGCGCTGCGCCCCGGCATTCCGGGCCTGTCCGAAAACATCCGCGTCAGCTCCGTGGTCGGACGCTTTCTGGAGCACAGCCGCATCCTACTACTTCTGGGGCGATGGCAGAGGAACCGCTCTGGCTGGCCTCGGCCGACTGGATGGAGCGCAACTTCTTCCGCCGCGTGGAAGTAGCCTTTCCCGCTGCGACGACAGCACCCTCAAGCGCCGCGTGCTGGAAGGAGGACTGCTCAATTACCTGCAGCCCGATACCGCCGCCTGGCACATGGACAGCGCAGGCAACTACCGGCTGGGCGGCGAGCTGCTCTCGCCCGAACACGACGCCAGCGGCGGCTGCTGCGCAGCTCACGAGCGGGGACGAGGGGCGCACGGGTCGACCACAGGCCTGCCGCACCAGCGGCCCGGCAGACTGCCCCGTTACCATGTTCATGCCCCGGACAACCGGGGCTATGGCCAGCCAGCCCCCTTGCAGGCGTGCTCCGCGTCCTGCCTGGGGCGCCGGTACACGCGCACACGACGACCGAAGGAGACCCCCATGAACCTGAAGGATGCCAGCCTGCTGCAGACCCGCTGCCTCATCGGCGGCCCAGTGGCGAACGGCCGACAGCGGCCGGACACTGGCCGTCACCAACACGGCCACCGGTGAAACGGTTGCGCGCGTGCCCGACATGGGCGCTGATGAAACCCGCCGGGCCATTGCCGCAGCCGAAGCCGCCCGCGCGGACTGGGCCGCCCGCACCGCCCGGCAGCGCGCCGACATCCTGCGCCGCTGGTTCGGGCTGATGACCAAGCACACCGACGACCTGGCCATCATCCTCAGCACGAACAGGGCAAACCCCTGGCCGAGGCCCGGGGCGAGATCGGCTACGGCGCCAGCTACCTTGCCGTGGTATGCCGAAGAAGCCCTGCGCCTCTACGGCGACATCATCGGCAATGCCCCCGGCCAGCGCATCCTGGTGCTGCGTCAGCCCGTCGGCGTCTGTGCCGCCATCACGCCGTGGAATTTCCCCTGCGCCATGATCACCCGCAAGGCCGCACCGGCCCTGGCCGCCAGCTGCACCTTCGTCGTGCGCCTGCCTCGGCCACCCGCTGTCGGCGCGCTGCCCTGGGCGAACTGGCACAGCGTGCCGGTGTGCCACGGCGTGTTCAACGTGATCACCGGCGGTTCCCGCGCCATCGAGTGCCAGACGACCGCCAGCGACACCGTGAAGTACTCGCTTCACCGGCTCCACCGAAACCGGCCGCCTGCTGCTGTGCGCAATGCGCCCCACCGTCAAGAAGGTGTCGGTGGAACTGGGCGGCAACGCCCCCTTCATCGTGTTCGACGATGCTGCCGATCTCGATACTGCGGCCGTCGGCGGCGCCCTCGCGGCAAGTTCCTGCAATGCCACAGCCAGACCTGCGTCTGCGCCAAACCCGCATCTACGTGCAGGCCGGCCTGCACGACCGCTTCAGTCGAAAAGCTGGCCGACGCCGTGCGGCAGCTCCGGGTCGGCAACGGCCTCGACGAGGGCGTCACCATCGGCCCGCTGATCGACGGCAGCGCCGCCGTAGCCAGGGTGCGCGAACACATCGGCGACGCCGTGGCCCGGGGCGGCCGGCTGATCACCGGCGGCGGGCCGCATGCGCTGGGGCGGCCTGTTCTTCGAACCCACGCTGAGTCAGCCACGTCCCTCAGACCGCGCGTGTGGCCGAGGAAGAGACCTTCGGCCCGCTGGCCCCGGTACTGCGTTTCAGCACCGAGGAAGAAGTCAATCCGCTGGGCCAACGACACCGAATTCGGCCTGGCCGCCTACGTCTATACCCGGGACCTGGGCCGCAGCATCCGCATGGCCGAGGCACTGGAATACGGCATGGTGGCCATCAATTCCAGCGCCCTGTCCAACGAAAGCCTGCCCCGTTCAGCGACATCAAGCAGTCGGGCCTGGGCCGGGGAGGGCTCGAAAGGAAATACGGCATGGATGATTGTGTCGATATGAAGTATGTACTGCTGGGCGGGCTGGCAGAGGGTAAATCCGATCCGGAAACCACGCAGATCGTCGCGAGCAACCCGACTGTCTGGACACCGCCGCAAAAGATGGGGGCAAATGGCGCATGTCCCGGACCTGTCCGTCCATGACACGCCCCGGGGCGTGTCATACACTTCTTCATCCTTGCGCCCCTTCCGACGCTCCGGATTCGCGTACTGACAAGGCGCCGTACACCAAAAGTCAGGTACCGTTTCGGGGTTTTCCCCGGCCGGGCGCCGGACAGCTGTAGTCGATGTCACTGTCGCAAGGCACAGCCAGGAAAAATGCCTCACTGCCTCCCGTGGCCGGCGCAGGCTGCGCCGCGGCCGGGATCAGCGCGAGACGAATGCGTCCATGACACGCCAGGCGCGCCGTTTTCCCACGGCCCGGCCCCTGCGAGAGAAAAACAGCCATGGCCCCACAAAAACACGGCGGTATCCGGCTGGCGCTCATCATGTGTTTCGTCTTCGCCATCCTGCTCAACAGCGTGGCATCGTCAAGCAGTCGCTGACAACTATGGCGTGACCGGAAACCCAGGCCAGCATTCTCGAAGCGCTAAGGATCTCCCCTCGCCATCGTCTCCCTTCCTGGGTGGCGTCCTCCCCGCCCGCATCTCGGCTACAGAACAGCAGCATGCTGGCCGGGCTGCATGGTCTGCTGCCCGCCCGTACATGTGTTTCGGCAACAGCTAGCACCTCGGCCAAGGTGCTGTTTGCCACCATCGATATGCCCGTCGTCGCATCATCAAGGTCTCGGTACTACTCGATGATCGGGCTCTTCACCAAAACCAGGGAAGAGCACAGCGGCTTCATGAGTTCCATCGAGGGCTTCTTCATGGTGGGCACTGCGCCTGCATTTCCCGTTTCCGGCCTTTTTCCAGGCCGACGATCACGATGCCTGGCTGCGTGTCTGCCTGCTGCTGGCCACACTGCGTGGTCTGGCCTTTCTGCTGCTGCTTTTTCCCGGGTAGGCGTGCAGGCGCCCGTGCAACGACAGCCAGCCTGAGAAGACTTCGTCGTCATACGCTGCGGCTGATTGCGCTGCCGCTCGTGATCTTACTATCGTGCCTCCAGCGCCTCCTCCTGTTCGTGATGGGTCGAACGGGGCATCGTGACTACACCCACCCTTCAACGAAGGTGCTGCCACTGTCCAGTGCGAGCTGAGCGCACGGATGGCCAGCATCCTGGCTCTGTCACTCGCCCGGGCCGCTTCGTCGCCGGGCGGGTGCGTCAAGCACGTGTCATGGGTGGTGCTGCTCACCGTCTGTCTGCTGGCATCGATGGGCATCGTGGCCCTTCGAGCTGCCGCAGGCTCTCAGCTACGGCGCCGACCCCATCCGCCAGCCTGCTGGACGTGCCCGCCATCGGCTCTTCATCTTCCCGCTGATCGGCCTGTTCATCTCGCCGGTCTATCCGCGCGATCTCGTCGGCCACGCTGTCGGCGCTGCCGCAGCATTACGCACAGCGCGCCGCGACCGGCAAGGATCGTGATTTTCTCTGCCCTGGGCGGCATCAGCAGGCTCGCGGACTCACCGGCATGCTGTTTCGAGCACGTGGGCGGCGCAAAAAGCCTACTCTATTTCATGCTCATCCCGATCACCCTGCTGATCGTCGCCCGCTGTGGCTGCTCGCCAACCGCAGCATCAGCACCTACGAACGCACTCCACCCGCTGCTCGGTGGCCGAATAAAGAAATAAAACGAACACCATGAAACTGCATCTCGACGGGCAAAGCCACCCTGAGCGCCCTGCTCGCCCAGGAAGACACCGACGGCAGCAGAACCATCGCCGCATCGAGGACACCGGCCCGAAACACTCCTACGTCGTGAAGGACCGCCATGGCCAGATGCTGGATGAAAGGCGCATAACCAGCGCCAACCACTGCTGTAGGAACTCTGGCTGTCGGAAGACGGCACCCTCGACGACGACCCCACCACCCAGAAGGCGGCCCGCATCGACCACCTGATCCGCCACACTACTGGAAAACGCTTCACCGCGCCGCATCGACGAGGCCGGCGTGCTCGCCACCCTGGGCCGATGAAAAGCGCACCAGCAAAACAGTACCTGTACGTGCCGGAGGACGATCGACAGCCTCGCCTTCTACCAGCGCATCACGGCGTCCCATCCGAGACATCGACGCGCTCTCCGTTCCGCGCACACTCGCTCGCCTATCTGGAAAAGCATCGAGGACAGGCCCGAGCGGCGTACGAAAATCGACTGACACCCATCATCAGCCGTCCCCACTGCCGTCCCCGGTGGCCGCTTCAACGAAATGTACTGGCTGACAGCGCTTCATCGGCCTCGGGCCTCTATTGCCCACGACCAGTCGAGACTGGCCCGCATGCTGGAAAACATGGCCTACCAGATCAGGCACTACGCGCATGCTCACTGCCAACCGCAGCGTCATTACCTGAGCCGTTCGCGCAGCCGCCGTTTCACACACACGCACCTGCGCGCCTTCTCGACGGCATACGGGTGACCCGCGTCCCGCCGGCCTGGATTCGCGAACATCCGCATTGCCATCGACGAATTACGAAAACGTCTGGATGAATCCGTAAACCCACTCTCACCGGCACCGGACTGTCACGCTACTACGGTGAGGCAGTGGCCGGGCGAAGGAAACCGAACCGGGCCACTTCGACTTTCGAACTCGAAAAATACGCCGACCGCCACGGCCTGGACGTGCGCGAGATTCGAGCGCCGCGCACGACAGCGGCGTGAGATCGTCAACCGGAACTCGATAACTTGGTCTCTGCTGACCGCAGCATGCGCGCAGTGGTCTGGACTTCACCACCACCCGCTTCGATGGCGCGTGCGCCAGCCTGGCCTGCGTCGACCTCAACGGCATCCCGCACCCGCGTCGAAACCGAATCTCGCTGCCGCCTGACCGACCTGCAGCATGGCCGGCGAATTCACCTGGCGCGGGCGCCAGCTACCCGTCCGGCCACTGGCGCAGCTGACCGAGGCGCCGCCGGCTCGCCCGAAGACCCTTCCTCTGGAACGGGCCGACGGCACCTGGTACGACTGGAACATCGGTACACCAGAGGCAGCAGCCCTTCGTGTCGGCCAGCAACCCGATGCCGCGCTGTGGGGCCGGTGCCGCCACCCCCGAAGAGGCCCGTTGCCGGGCCGTGGCCTCGCAGCTGCCCCAGCTGCTGGAAAAGCGGTGGCATCGCCTCCACCGGCCCCCATCGACAAGCACAACCAGCCCGGTCCCGAACGCCAGTGGGATGCCCCCACGGCTGGGCCCCGCACCATGATCCGCATGATCTGGGACGGGCCATGCCGCCGGCTGACGCGGGCGCAGCAGGCCGCCCTTTGCCCGGCTGCGGCGCATGCTGGCTCCGCGCCGCGGTCGAGATACAACGGCCTGATCACCGAGCACCCAACGTGGAAAAACAGCCGCCGCACAAGGTCGATGCCGAATACGGCAAACGTCGGTGCCCGGTTCGGTACGTGCCGGCCGGTGGCTTCAGCTGGACCAACACCTCCCTTCCTGCTGGGACTGCGTTTACCTGGCGACGCCGAAGCCGAACTGGACGCCCTGGCCGGCTGAGCCGCACGTACAGACCCGAAACGAACCACGACGGTTCCCGGGCAGGCGGCGATCGCGCCCGGGCAGGCACCTCTGTTTGCGGACAGGCGAGCATTTCCCGGACGGGCAGCCACACCAGGACAGGCAGCAGCGCCCGGGCCGGACGTGCCGCCCGCCCCCGGTACTGATAGGATACGGATATACGATACAACTACCCGTGTGTCACGTCGGAGGAGGTTCAGCCATGCCCAGTTCCCAGCGTCTTGCTGCCGATGTCATCGTCCTCGGCGCGCCGGCATCGTGAGCTCGGTGCAGCACCGGCGCTGCAGGCCCAGGGCCGCCGCGTCTGCCTCGTCGACCAGGAAGACCCGGGCCGGGGCACCAGCTTCGGCAACGCCGGCCTCATCGAGCGCGCCAGCCTCGTGCCCTACGCCATGCCGCGCGACCCCGGCACGGTGCTGCGCATGGCCACCAACACCCACAGCGCCATACGTTTCCAGTGGCGAGCCCTGCCTTGGTACGCCCGCTGGCTGCAGCGCTACTGGCACGAATCGGCGCTGGGCCCGCGCCACCGAGGACACGCGCCTGCCTCATCGAGCGATGTGTGGCCGAACGCAGCTCAGTCACCGCCGCCGGCCTGCAGTCTCTCGTGCGCAGTGACGGCTGGATCGAAATCTTCCGCGGCCCCCAGACCTTCGCCACCGAAGCCGCACTGGCCCGCACCCGGTCCGAACACTACGGCCTGGCCATGGAAGTGCTCGATGCGCACGCCCTGCGAGGCCCGCCTGCCCGCAGCGCGCCGGAAGGCGCGCATCAGCGGCGGTGTGCACTGGCAGGATCCCTCGACCGTGCTGTCACCCTTCAAACTGGTGCAGGGCTGTGCCCACCTCTTCAGTTCCGCGCGGCGGCGACATCCTGCGTGCCGACGCTACAGCGCGCGCAGCCGGCCGACCGGCTGGCTGCCGCCCCCGCCCGACGGCCGCAGCAGCCTGCACGCCAGCGGACGTGGTGCTGGCGCTCGGTGCCGACACCGGGGCGCTGGCCGAAAAATTCGGCGTACTCGCCCGCCACTGCGTCGACGCGGCTATCACCTGCATTTTCCGCATCGATGCAGAGAACATCCCGCCCTGCTCCTTCCCTGCCTGTGACAGCGCCTGCCCAGGGTTCGTCACTGAGCCTACGGAAGACGGCATCCGCCCCACCACCGAGCGTGCACCTGGTCTCCTGCCCGACGCGCGCTCCCGCCCAACTATATGTGCCCAGGCCGAGCAGGATCACCCGCATCGCCCGCGCCTTTCTGGCCGCTGGGCGAGCCCGTCGAAGCCGTCCTGGATGGGCCGCCGCCCCTGCACCCCGGACGCCGCGCCCTCATCGGCCCCGCGCCGCACCATCGCGGCTCAGGTTCAGCACGCACGCCCACCACGATACCTGACCCTCGGTCCCGTCAGCGAAGCCGCCCGCTGGCCGAACCGATGACCGACGCTTGACCCTTCACTCGACCCGTCGCCGGCGTACGCGGTGCAGCGCGCTCTCTGACCCACCTGCCCTGGCCCGCACTGTCCCGCGTCCTGCACCACCCTGCATCCCTGCGCAGCGCCGGGACCGCAGCAGGGTCCGCTGGTGTGAATCACCACAGGAACCGCAGCGGACGCCACGGGCAGAAACCGGTACGCTTCCGAATCACATCACCTTCCCAAACGAGTCGATGAAACAGTTCGACGCCGACCGGTGCAACCGCGCACAGCGCCTTCCGTACCTCATCATCCCCGCCCCTGCGCGCAGCCTTTCGACAAGGGCGCTCGGTACCGCTGCGCCACACCCACCATCGAGAAAGCCAGGGCACGTGCAGGGGCACCACCTGATCATGCCGGCCTGGAACGAAGCACAGCTTCTTCGGTGTCAAGACCATCAACATCTTCCCCGCCAACGGCGCTCAGGGCCTGCCCGGCCTGCACGCCACCTACGTGCTCTTACGTGCCACCACCGGGCGTGCCGCTGGTCTCTCATCATCGACGGTGATGCCATCACCGCCCGCCGCACCGCCGGTGCCCGCCGCCCTGGGCGCCGATTTTCACGCGAAAGGACGCCAGACGCCCGCTGCTGGTGCATGGCCGGCCCACATCGCCGCCCTCGTGCCCGGCGCCATGCGCGCGCGTGCGCGACATCGGGCGCACGTCGACATCTGGAACGCGCCCATACAAGCGCCGCCGTACTGGCCGAATCGCTGCGCAAGCAGGCGCCCGCCACCCTGCTCGAAGGCGGACTGGATGCTCGAAGCCGCCCGTCCGCCAGGCCGGACGCATCGTCAGCTGCGCCACTCCCGGCGGCCCTGCTGATCCAGCGCGCGACTGGCTGCAGCCCGGCGCCCACCTCGACCTGATCGCGGCTTCAAGCCCACCATGACCGAAAGCGCCCCCGAATGCTTCCTCGACACCGAGGTCTCAGCGTCGATACCGACGAAGCCTTGCCCTCAAATCCGGCGACCTGCTCAATGCCTTTGCCACCGGCCGGTTTGCCACCAGCGACATCACGCGCTACGCTGAACAGCTCTGCCGCGGCCAGCGCTTCCGGCCGTGCCGACGACCAGGCCATCACCGTCTTCAAGGCCGTCGAGCAGCGCGCTGGAAGACCTGACTGCGGGCCGTACAGGTCTACCAGAAAGGCTGCAAGCGTTACGACACCGCGATATCCTGTTGCGCCTGGTGCAAAAGTCATGCCTCAACGGGCATGCTCCGACAATGTGGCCGGTAAACACGTGAGCAATACGTAACTCGA
>BNJS01001530.1_pt1 | contig 89688 bp, 117 predicted proteins | sample 8540461 | NCBI WGS metagenome assembly BNJS01 (sample SAMD00202454, study PRJDB9452) | human saliva metagenome | isolation source: human saliva | place: Japan | reverse complement strand
GCGCGCAAATCCTCACGCGTCTAAGTGTTTTACATCACATATTTGCTGATGGTTTTTGATGCCCGGCTCTTGAGGCTCGAAGATAAAAAAGGCGCGTACCCGATCCCGTCATCTTTGACGTCGTTACACGCCTCGGAATTTACCATATTCTTACAGAAGTATTTCAGCTCGGAGTCTTCTGCGGGCGTTCATCTTCGACCGCCGCGCTGCATCGGGTGTGTGGATTAATGGGGTAGATAAATGTGGGATATGTATAGCTAATTTTAAGCCTGGTGAACGATAACTCTGACCGTGTAATGTCTTGCCCACATAGTTCACAATACGTACTACACGCCAAGCCCAGAACCTATAATCTGTAGATAGTATTTTAGGTGCGTGCTACAGTATAAGAAATGGGCTTGATACTTGACCGGTTTTTCTCAGGGGTAGTAGCCCTAAGGAGTCTCTCGGTGCGCTAAAGTCTGAAGCCTTCATCACTCAAATAACTACGAACTCAAACTATGATATGGATTCACGAGCAGCATGCATATATCTAAAGTTAGCCTCATAAACTATCGTAACTTTCGTCATGCAAAGGTTGAGTTAAGACCAGGGATAAATACTATCATTGGTGAAAACGGCTCTGGAAAAACTAACTTATTTAGGGCAATACGCTTATTACTAGACGAAAACATGGTTGCGCAAGCTAACAGGCTTGATGAGACCGATTTTAACCGTGGTCTAGATGACTGGAGAGGTCACTGGATAGTAATAAGATTGGAATTTTCAGGTATGTCAAGTGCTGAAACAATCCAGTCACTTCTTGTTCAAAATGTAGCCGCTATAGATGGTAGTTCCGACACTGGCAATAATACCAATGAGCAACCTGCTACATATTCACTTGTATTTCGTCCAGATAGCGAGACTCGTAATAAATTATCCAAAATTAATGGTGATCATGAAGAGTTAAGGAAGGTTCGACAGTCAATAACAATTGACGATTATGAAACTATTCATCTTGGTCGAGGAAGCGCTGACATAACAGATGAGGAAGAATATAAAAAGATCGTCGGGGACTTCGAAAACGCTACTTTCCCAAAGCCTGAAGCATTTAATGATATTTTAGGTACACGTGTTAGCAGATATTTTTTCACTAGCACGTGAGTTTTCGTTTTCGTATATTGATGCTCTGCGCGATGTGCAGCGGGAGTTCCACCGGAACCATCGGAATCCTTTGAGAACACTTCTTTCAGCGAAGAGTGATGTAAAACCAGAAGATTTTCAATCTGTTGTAGATATGGTAGAAGACCTAAACCAAAAGATTGAAAACCGAAATGATATTGAGAGTATTCGCGATGGTATTTATAGAACCTTCAGGCAGACTGTTGGCGAAATCTATGCAGCTACGTCTATGAGTATTAAATCGGAATTACCAACGGAAGCAGATGAGCTATTTAGATCACTTGCATTATATGTTGGGGAGCATGGTGATGAGTATGAAGGAGGAATTAATGAATTAAGTTTAGGGAGCGCAAACCTTCTATTTATCACTCTTAAGTTATTAGAGTTTAAATACAGAGATCATATAAACCGGTGGCAAATTTTCTTCTTATTGAGGGCAGAAGCTCATATTCACACACACGTCCAGAAGAGTCTATTTAGTAAAGTAGAATATGATAATACCCAGATTATCTATTCAACACATTCACCGCAGATATCTGAAGTAAGCGCAGTAAATCGCGTAAATATAATTGGTAGGCGAGAAAATAATTGGGAAGTGTATCAACCTTGGAAGGGTCTTGATGATGACAAGATTAATCGCGTACAACGTTTTCTTGATGCGATTCGCTGTAATTTGTTATTTGCGCGAGGAGTTATTTTAGTTGAAGGTGATGCTGAGGAGATTCTTATTCCTCACCTTATTAAGAAAGTCTATGGAGTGAGCCTTGATGAACTTGGTATAAGCCTTATCAATGTTCGTAGTACTGCCTTTGAAAATCTTGCAAACCTTTTCCATGAAGAACGCATACAAAAGCGATGCGCTATAATAACAGATCTTGACTCTAGATTTATTGAGTTACCAGAAAATAGCGAGAATGACAATGAAGAACAGAAATCATTTAGAAAATCAGAGAAGAGTGGTGCAGATCGAAAAAATAAATATGATAGGTATGTGGAGGATAATGAATTCATTAATGTATTTTATGCTGAACATACATTTGAAGTAGATTTTGCAAAGGCATGCCTGCATAATCGTGATAAGATTATATTATCCATAAATGATGTATATTCTGAACAGAGTACACAAGATAAATGCCGAAATCTTCTTAGATCAGATGATATTGCACAATATGGACAAGGTGTTTTAAAACTTGCTAAACACAAGGGTAAAGGTTGGTTCGCACTATTACTTAGTGAGTATATTGATTACAATACGGTAGTACCTCATTATATATTGCATGCACTTTCCTGGGTATTGAATGGGAGTGCATCACCTCAGATTATGAGTTATATTAAGGAATATAGAAAAAATGAATATTCTGAAGATTTAGATCAAAATAGTGAAGATATTATATTCGAAAAACTAGAAAAGATTCTTAATGATTATGCGCAATAGTAATCTTAATAGAGAGCAGCAAATAGCTGTTGAATCAGAAGGAAATGTGCTTCTTGTAGCTTGTCCAGGGAGCGGTAAAACGCATACTTTAATATATAAGATTGCAAATGAGCTGGAAAGTATTGACACACATCGTCAATTTGTAGTTGCGTTAACGTATACGAATGTTGCAGCTGATGAGATTCGTGAACGAATTCGCAGCCTTGGGGTTAATACTGAACAGCTCTGGATAGGTACAATTCACAGTTTTTGTTTAGAATGGATTATTAATCCCTATTATATTTATCATGATAAATTAAAGCACGGCTTCCGCGTTATAGATACTAAGGAGGGTGAAGACCTCTTAGATACATGTGCTAAAAATAGTGGGTTAAGGAGTCGCTATGACTGCGACCATTATGTTGTCCCTGAGTCTTCAATATTCAGTTGTAAGACAGAGCATGCACGACAGGCTATTATTGCTTATCATGATCAACTAAACAAAAAGCACGCAATTGATTTTCAATTATTGCTGCGTTATGCCTATGAACTTATTCGAGATAGGAAAGAAATTGCTGAGAGATTAAATCGGATATTTTCTTTTATTGCAGTCGATGAATATCAGGATACGCAGCTCATTCAATATGAAATACTTGCACAGATATTCAAAGCAAATACATCACACACACGATTATTTATGGTGGGTGACCCAAATCAATCTATCTTTTCATCTCTTGGAGGTGTTGCTATTAGGCATAGTGATCTTCAGAGAATGATGAATATTCCTATTAATAAACTTAAACTATTAAAAATTATCGTTCATCACAAAAATAATTAATTATTTTAGTCATTTTTATGGTTGAAGAATATGGCTTTGGAGGCAACTGGGAAATATCAGAATCATAACGGGCTTGTAGTTTTCGAAAGATGCGTTAAGAAGGATGAGCTGAGTCAATATATCTCGAAGGTTATAAAATATAATATTGAATATCTTGATATCAGTCCTTCAGAGATATGTGTGGTTGCGCCATGGTGGATGCATTTAGCTCCATTAACTCGTCGTCTTGTTTCTTTATTGCCTGAATATGATTTTGATGGTCCGGGTTTATCTCCTTTTGGTGAAAATCGTGATAACTTTTGGTATAAAGTCGCTCGTCTAGCTCTCACTGAACCCTCGCCAGAGATATTTAATAGACGTATATATTGGGCGCAGGAAATTATTCAATATCTTCAGCGAGAGTGTAATCTGTCTCCAGAATTATCTGGGCGCGAGTTATTGCTTATATCTAATAGTATTATAGGTGAATTAAGTACATACTCAGATAGTAGTTCAGGCATAGAATATCTTATTGAATACTTTAGAAATTTATTAATATTATGAATATCTCTTTATTGTCTGGTACTAGAAATTACAGCCCAGACAAAAAGGCTTTTTGCGTAAGAACCAGAGCTCGGTTGGAACGTATCGAGAAGGAAGAGAATATCAATGTTGATACATTGGGGAACCTATAAAAAATTCTTTCAACCGGGCACAGGCGTTACTGTATCAACTATCCACGGCGTCAAAGGGGAAGAGTATGATACGGTCATTGCTTTTGGGCTGCTTGAAGGGTTCGTCCCGCATTTTTCAGAACCCTATAAGGAGAAGAATAATTCTGCCAAAAACGAACAATGTTTGTTGTTGGATCAAGGGCCCGGAAGAATTTGTGGCTCATTGCTGAAAATGATCGATACGACAAATATAATAACTATAATCGTCCTCCTAGTAGTGTTTTAAAGTTTTATCCCTATGGCTATGATCAAGATCCATGTAAATATATTAGCATGTATGAGGACTATAAAGTATTTTAAAAATTTTTCATAAATAATTTTTATGAGCGATGTTCTCACGTTCTTCTAGCTCGCGGGCATTGAACGCTTCCAGCTGGCGGCGCCCCTGTTTACGCATCTGCTTCTGGCGGTATGCTTTTACGCACCCGAGGTTAGTAAACGGTAGTGACTCCCTACCTTGTGCCCCGGAATTTCGCCCGAGCTGATGAGGTGCATCAGAGTGGGGCGAGAAATACCTAGTTTCTTCGCCGCCATAGTGGTGGTCATCTCGACGGCATCGCTCATGACGGTGACTTCCCGACCTTCAAGAAGGGTGGCAATCACCTGCTCCATAGACTCGGCGAGTTTCCGCTCAAACCTTCTGTTTTGCGCCCGAAACGCTCAAGGTCACGGATAGTTCCTCCGCTGATGCCGTGGTGCGTAAAATCCGTTTTGAGCCGCGCTGTGAAACCTTTGTATGAAGTGTCGATGTCATGCCCCTCCTTCTGTAACTGCACTAAGTGTAGTACTATCTGCATATATTGCACCTGTAGAACAAAAAGCGGTGACGATCATTCAACACTTAATATTGGATGCTTTGAATGGAGGAATGGTGGTGATATAATTTTAAATTACTACTATTTAAATATTTCTCGAAACATTCTAATGTTGGAATCCTAATTTTAGTAGCTCGGAACCTTACATAGGGAAAGGTGTTTAAATGTGTAAAAGCAAAAATATGAGTCCTGGTTACTACAGGTGCGAGATGGAAGCATGCAGATACCCAGAGTTTTTATAGGTGCTCTTTCTAATGCCGCTATTGAAGTTTCTACCGTGGTAGACATAATGAAAGATGAGGCTTCTAAACCTATTAATATTAAAATCCAGGAGATTGAAGCTCTTGAAGCTGCTCAAAATGAAGCCAAAGAAGCTGTGAAAGAGTCAGTGATGGAGCATTTAGGGCCGACCTCTAAACAGGGGAAGCGAAAAAGAGCAGCTAAGGACCTCAAACAGAATGAATCTCATTTATTATGTGCTGTAGCTGCAGCTGTAGGAGAAGCCTGCTCGAAAATTACAAACTTGCCGTCAGCACTTGCCAATGAAGTTGGTCGGATTATTTGTGAGGAGACTAGCTCCAAAACGGCAGGAAAATTAGCGAGAAAGTAGCTGGAAAACTTTTTGGTGAAAGCAGCCAGAATGCTGTCAACTCAGTCAAAAGTGTGAGAGGGATTAAAGCAGATATCGCAGCTATCGTTCTATGCCCAGCTGACAGGGCGAACATCCTGCTTCAAAGACGAGCGCTCATCCAGAAGTCGATAAGTGCTGGGGCGTCTAAACAACCTGGTTCCAGATGGCTAGTTAGTTCTGTATGCTTAAAATATAAATTGTAATTTCATTCTAAAATCAAAACTTTCGCCAGTTATTCGTTTGGATATGCTTCTTCGAGGAAAGAATAGTCATCCCAGTATCCGCGGTCCCATTCGATACAATTCGATGCTTTTTACCTTCGCATCCGAGGTGAAATCCTCGAAGAAAATCAGGCGCTCGGAAAACTATAGGAACTGTCATCGCGCCCTCTATGCGCATTTTTCGTGAAATTCCGCGGTGAAAGCCCCAGACTCACGCCGTCGAGGGTGTCACCATCCAGGATCTGCCAGGAGAACAGAGACAACCTTCCCCTCAGCCAATCCAAAGATCCACCACGTTCGCGCCACCCAGAGTAACGCGACCTTGAAACGCTCACTTCCGCAGGAAATGATGAATCGTAAAAGGTCTTTATTAAATCGCTCGTTGTAGTAACCGATAGGCTGTCCGAGCTCCAGCTGGGGCGGGTTCTCAAACTGAAAATTCATATTCTTTACCTTTCCTGAGGGACCATGAAAATCCTTATAAAGTACCCTCGAAATATGCGTAATATACCCGAAGGTGCATTGTTTACTGAATGAAGGATGTGCAAATAATCGGAACCGCTATATATCACCGTGTGCTCGTTCCGGGCTCTGATAGTAGATCGGAGCGGCATGTAGCTGCTGGATCGCCTCAATAAAACTCGGGTCCAGCTCCCCCAACTCATCAAACCAAGACCAGTCGTCAGGGGCGGAATCGTGTGAATGTTTCATGCGCCATCCGTATTCTGTGTGGAGTGAATATACTAGTTGAGATGAACCCAGTAGATTATGTCGCAGCATCTGGTTCAACTGCTCAGCTGACGGCGTCAGGAATATCGCCGAGCATGCAGCATCTCGAGGTGAAATCAACGAATCAGCCCGCTGGCGGTCACCAGGTTCTTATCGCGCACCGCCTCGCGCGTGGTGTTCACGTACTGATGCGGGTTCGTGTAGGGCGGACAAATCCTTGATGTCCTCAAAGCTATTGGCGGTGTGCCTGCGCCCATCGAGGCAGGCCAGCAGAAAGCTCAAGAAATACGCGCCGTCGCGATACCGCAACCGCTTTTGCCCGCATCCTTGAAATCACGCAGGAATTGGGGCGAGCTGCCGGGGATCTTCGCGGGCAGAGTACGCCATGAGCCCTCCGCGCCGACGACGATGACCGCATCTGCAGTTGAGGAATCTCAGCGATCGTCATATCGGGTGCCACAGCAACCCCGCCCATAGAGGTTTTCACTTCTCGATCGACGGACGCCCACCGCACCGTGTACCCGCCGATGATGCTCTGCAGCCCGGCGGCAGCGAGAACGAGCTCCCAATCAGCGAATTTATCCAGAATGACGACAGCGAGTGTTTTCACGGGGACTCCTTATAACCTCGGCTCCTGATCCCTAAAGCTACGGTAAACCTCGTCGAAGGGGCAGGCGGAGCGCTCGCCCCAGATGCCGTGCCGGGTTTGCGAATACCGCAGGCAACCACCATGTTAATCTCAGCATTGCGCGGCGGGTTGAGGGTTTTCTTCACGCGGCGGCTGTCAAGGCCTTCCATCGAGGCAGGGTATCATCCCCGCCTCGGTCATCGCGACATAAACGTCTGCGCCACCAGGCCGCAGCTCTTGTGCACCCACACGAAAATCGTGCTCCGAAACCTCACATCATCGGGAACGAATAGGCCCACACAGTTTTCGCTGCATTGCCGCGCGGGATGCGCCACAGACGATGCAGCGCGCGCGTACTAGGAGCAGCATCAGCTAGTAGTACATTTCTCAATTCTTGATGCGGTCTTTCTGCTTCTCAGGCGGGCTGTTACGCTCAGCATTGCCGCGCTCAAACTCAGCGCGGCTTTCGCGCGGCGGCGGTACAAATCCTGGCGGGTCACGAACACCACCATCCGCTGCGCGGTCTTGGCTGCCTGCTGGTGCATGCACGCAGCGGCGAGTTTACTCAGGACGGCGGGATCAGTCACGTGGTAGAGCTCGTACAGCTGCATATTCTCGAACTTGTGGCGCCAGCTGAGCCGCCTGCAAACACTCTTTGACAACATCGGCATCAATGGGCTGGTTCCTCGTATATGGCGTACCGAACGGCGGCGGTTCAGCAAATCTAGCAGGGACATTATGCGCTCCTTTCACGGCAGCGTTCCGAAGACATATGCAAAACTAGCCCTCGCACCTTTAGAGTATCGTTCGCGGGCGCGAGAATTCACGCACGATTTTTGGATATTCGAGCGAACGCGATGCCGTATAAAACGCCTTGTGAGCAAAGGTTTTATAGTGGAAAGAAGCAGGCGCAGTATAAGAACGAGGAGGCTCTGTGATACTTCTGAACATTCTCGCCCACGATACACTCAACGAACAGGCTGATGCGCCCGGCTGGATATTCCCCGTTGTCCCGCTTGCCGGTTGTTGTTATTGCGTTTCGTGGCTATCGGTGCCGTTATTCTCAAAGGGTGATTATGCGGGATTCGGGCGATACCTCCCAGCGCGCCGCCCATAAGGCGGAACGCAAAATCGCCACAAAAACCGGAAAGAAACTTGGTCGCACGGCATACGATAAATACCGGGAACACCGCAAAGAATAGATGACCGCTACAAAAAGACTCGGGCGGGAAGCTACCCGGTGAACCAGTCTTCGCTGACCGTGTGCGCATCGAACACCTGCCCCAAAAGTGGGGTTAGCGGGGAAATCCCGTGTTCATGCACCAGCGGCACGGAACGCAGTACCGATTCGTTCCACGGGTGAAGAGTCCAGCGCGCAGTGTTTTCCAGAGCAAAAACCGAGGTAAATTAGGGGTCGGGCAGGCTACTACAGTACCTGATACCCGGCCCCAGATAGAACCCCGCGCGAACTCAAAGAGGCAGACTAGTTTGGCCCACACAACGAGCTCATCAAGCGGCTTGCGCGGCTTCGCGGGTCGATCTCGCGCGAGCGATAGCCGAAAGGTCGCGGCAGCGGATACGCCGTAATCCTCAGGGATCGAGAGCCTTCACTCGGTGAGGGCTGGGTGACCGCATCGTAGTCTCATGCCTTCAACGGGGCGGGAATCGATGCCGAGCATCGCTGCGCCCGTGAGCATATTCGCCAGCGCAATATGGGTATTCTTCCGGGTCCACTCGAAAAGGGCACGCTCGTCGTCGGCGATCTTCATATCGTGTACCTGGAACTTTTGTACCCGATCCAGCGCCATCTGCATCTGGTCTTCGGGAAGATTACGCTTCGCGAGCGTTTGCAGCAAAATCGGAATCATAGCGGGCGTTCTTCTTCATACAATAATCACCACGTGGCTGGCATCATCGAGCGTATTTGCCATACCCCCAGAGCGATAGGCAGGCTTTTCGCGCAGCTCTTTATTCTGTATCACGCAGAATTTCCACGGCTCGGAACCAACCGAGCTGGGGAAAAGCGCCCTAAATTCAAGGATTGTGTTGAAGTCTTCGTCGCTGATTGTACGGGCGGGGTCGCTAGGAGCGGTGAAACGCGGCTTGAAAAATTTCAATTGCTTGTTCACGGGTGAGGATCATGGTTTTCCTTTTTCTGTGCTGGGGTTTATGACGGAATTTAGTATATCGAGCAGGGATGCGCCTCCCGCCGGTTTTTCGCACAGCGTGACTGTACTGCGTTGCCCAAAGCGCTGCTTTAGATGCGCTCCTACGGCTAACAACATATCGTTTGGACAAACCGCCGCCGATCTTCAGCTGGTTTTTCGGTGAAAAGAGCCCGGTGAGCGGCCTGCACAATCAGAGGCTGGAACTGCATCATATGTTTTCCCTGGGACTCGACAGTTTCGGCACTTTTATTCACCGTGGCACACATCGTCGCAGGTGCTGCTTCCCTGTATCCACCACTAGATCTTCGAGGGTACACCCATAATCCAGATACGATTGGATTCCTCAGGATGAGTCAAGATACTTCTTCACTCATTGTACGGATTTCCAGATGAGGCTGCAGATACCCTGAGGCAAGGCTCAGCTTCTAATACCTGTAAAGCCTTGCGCAGCTCCTCACCTGTTGTAGCCGCACCGTGAGCAGGTTTGTTTTTCGGCATTGACAAGGTGCTGCCAGATAATAGGTAGAGTTTTCCATCAGGGACTACCTTTCCTTTTGAAACTCTAATCTATTCGGTTGTGATGAGATGGGGCGTGGGCACGCCAGTGTTTACGCCAATTTTACAGTGTATTCAAGGCCTTGCTCCGGGTGCATGGTCACTGAGACGTATCCGTTGGCGGGGAGTGCGCACATAGTCGGTAATCCTCCATAGACGGACCAAATCCTTCAACATCGTCTACGGCAATCACAGCGCGGTCGGCAAGATGCGGCTCCAACAGCTGAAAGACGGGATGCACCAGGTCAGGCCACCCGTCGAGAAGTACAAAATCGGGGCTGAAATCCAGGTCTTGCAGGGTCTTCAGCGCATCGCCTTCTGCGTAGCTCGATATGAGTCCGCAAGCCCCGCCCGCTCAAAATTTTTCCGCGCGGCCTCAGCCTTATAGGGCACATATTCGCAGTGATCACGCGCCCACCATTGCGTTTTGCGGCGGCGGCAAGATAGCGTCGAGATACCGTAGGACGTACCAAACTCAACGATATTCCGCGCGCCGCTCGCCAGCGCCTGCATATACAGAAACTCGCCCTGCTGCGGGGTTATGGGGATGTATTTATCGGTATAAAAATCTTCGTTCTCGGTCTCCCAATCAATCCCCCTGCCTAAAATCTGGTGGATTTTCGGCAGAAAATGCATGAACATGCGCTTGCCCTGCTTGAGCGTGGCATCGTAGAGATCATAGAGTGTGTTTTCGACCGGTGGGTCGTTGAGGAATGTGAACATTTGCGGGGTTAATTTGGGCATGTGAATCTCCCGGATGCTTCGGCGCGTATTACCTGCACCACAAATTTCAGAGTCATACCCCTGAAAATAATGCGGTCATATGATTCCTCTTATCATGCCAGCGTCAGCAGGGGAAGTACAAGGGATTTGCGCGAAGACGCACAAAAGACGAAGCCCCCCGTCCCAAACCGGGCTAACGCTCAAATCGGGTGAGGCGCATCGAATTGAGTACCACAAACACCGAACTGAACGCCATGGCCGCGCCCGCAATCATCGGGTTCAGCAACCCTGCCGCTGCGACCGGCACCGCGATAGTGTTGTATGCGAACGCGAGAACAGATTCGACTTGATGGTGCGCAGAGTCGCCCGCGAAAGCCGCAGCGACGTGGGAATCGCGCGCATGTCCGAGCGCATCAGCACAATATCCGAAGCCTGCACCCGCAACATCCGTGCCGAGACCCATCGCCATACCCAGATCCGCGCGGGCCAGGGCGGGCGCATCAGTTCACGCCGTCGCCAACCATCGCCACCCGGGCAGCTTCGTCCTGAAGCTGCGCGATAACCTCAGATTTACGTTCGGGCGTGACCCCCGCAAAGACGTTCTCAGGATTAATCCCACGCTGGATGCGATAGCCTGGGCAACTTCAGGGGGCGTCACCAGTCAGCAGCGTGGGTTCTAAGCCCAGTTCGTGAAGCTCGGCGATAGCCTGCGCCGACTCGGGTTTGGGGGAGTCTGCCAGCGCGATGAGCCCGACAGGCAAGGGGTCCTTTGTGCCGATCGCGCGAGCCACAGCCACGGTGGTCAGCCCTTCCGAACGCGTTTGCTCAAGCATCTGATGCTGCTTCTCGGTGAGGAACGCCCGCCTGCAGCAGGTATTCGGGGGTGCCCACCAGCACCAGGCGGCGCGGGACTTCCCTCGTCCCGGTGCGCACGAGCTCGCCGCGCACGCCTCGGGCACGCCCTCAAAGTTCTCGACGGTACCGAGAAATGCTCCATAATTTTCTGTCGCAAAACGCGCAATAGCATGGGCTATCGGATGCTCGCTCAGTGCCTCCACGGCTGCGGCATCGCTCAGAATAGATACAGAACGTTCGCTCTTTGAAGAGGCGTTGTCGTCCGTAACTTCGGTGAAATCGTCGAAGGTTCCAAAGCGTGCCACGCGCATTGTGCCCTCGGTGACGGTCCCGGTTTTATCCAGCACGATGCGGTTCACCGCATACGTAGTTTCCAGCACCTGCGCGTTGCGAATCAGTATGCCCAGCTGCGAGCCGCGCCCGGTACCCGCCAGCAGCGCCGTGGGGGTCGCCAGCCCGAGCGCGCGGGGACGGGCGATCACCAGCACCGAAACCGCCGCGTTGAACGCACGCGGCACATCGTGCGATACAGCCAGCCATCCGATGAGGGTTAGGGCGAAATCACCAGAATCGTTGGCACGAAAAATCGCCGAAACACGGTCGGCAAGACGCGCGATGGGTGCCTTCGTTTCCTGGGCGGCGGCAGCCAGCTCACCCATTTTCGCGAGCGTCGTCTCGGACCCCACGCGGGTTGCGCGCACCGTCAGCGACCCGGAGGTGTTCAGGGTTGCGCCGGTAACCGTATCGCCCACCGAAACCTCGACGGGCACCGATTCGCCGGTCAGCAGGGAGGCGTCCACGGCGGAAGACCCTGCAATAACCGTGCCGTCAGTGGCGATTTTTCACCCAGGCGCACCCGAAATTCGTCTCCGGAAGGAGATCCTCGACCGGAATCTGCACCTCGCGCGTGGTTCCCCGCTTGTCGGTGCGAAAAGCGAGGGTTGCAGTGCGTGCTCCCAGGCTCAGCAGGGTGCGCAGAGCCTCGGGAAGAGCGGGTTCGTGTACGGTGCTCAATTGCCCGCCCGATCAGCAGGGAATAAAGTCACCATCGATGCCGAATCGAAGTACAGCGGCGCATGGTGACCGCTCAAGAACATGCCGAGAATGCTCCCCTGCACGGGGTGAACATGCTCAGTCGGCCCGGAGGTTCATAAACAGCTGCGCGAGTGAATACAGGTAGCGCGACAATCACGCCGAGAGAAAACCAGCGTATCCATCGTGCTGCTGGAAATGGCGTGCGTTCGTGAGAGCGGCGCGGTGAAACAGCTCGGCGCTATAGACCGCAACCGGCAGCGTGATAATCGCAAGCACCCAGCCCCAGTGCGGGAACTGGAATGTAGAACATTGAAATCAAGAAAATTGGCGCACCAGCAACAACGCCACAACGATGCGCCACCCCAATTCCCCGCTGCGCGCGTTGGTCGTCTCTTCGGACTCTGCATCGCGAACCTCGGTTTTTGAGTGATGCCGTATGCCAGCGTTATTGACCGTTTCAATGATCTGCTCATCGGTAATATCGGCGGGAACGATCACGCGCGCAGACTCCAGCGGCGAGGTTCACGGCGGGATCAGCGGAATTTTGCGGGTTTACGTTCCACGCGACCCACGCAGGATGCGCACGTCATGCCCTGAACATCCAGGTGGATAATGCGCGTCTGCCCGCCGTTAGCCGAGGAATCGAAAAGAGAACGGTCGTTCTCAGCTGTGGTGGATGCTGTTTGAGTTGAGTTACCCATGTTCTTCGCCTCGGTTCTCAATGCTCACGATGCTGTGCTGTCTTCGGGCTTTGCCTGCTGCGGATGCGCCTGCCGCAGGCGCCCTAATCTCATACTTCGCCTTCGTCCGGCAGTCCATCGGCACGGTTGCTGCGCGGTCGCTGCCAGTTAGTTTCGAGGCCTCGATCGTTCACCCGCGAACCCGCGTGACGGCAGCACGCCCTAAATGTGCGGCGCTGGGCGAGGGCATCGTATGCGGTGCCGTGCACACCGGGATGCAGATTATCGCCGGTGCCGTCTGCGGGGGTATTCGCCGCATGATCCTGTGAGGAATGTATACGCGATGCGCCCCGCCGTTTCAGCCCGCGCTGATCTTCGCGCGCCGTATAGGGGGTGGAGTCGCGCACCCGCATCCAGCAGATCGGGTCGAGTCCCATCTGCCGTGCCACGCGGAAATCGCCTCGGTCAGGTGAATGTTCTCGGTGCCTCACGAGGTGCGCGCACTGCCCCGACCGCCATTGCCTGGTACTGCGGAGGAATGCGCCGCGATTAGACGGCGGGAGTGAAGCCAGCTTCAACGATGGCATCCGCTACGGCTTGCGTATTGAGGGTGCCTTCGTGCTCGATGGTGACGGTCGAAACGCCGTCTTTGACCACGTCTACGTTCACGCCGGTGACGCCCGGAACTTCGCCGACTTCTTCACTCACGCTCATGGCGCAGTGGTTTGCAGGTGAGGGCCGGTTGCAGCTGACGGTGGTGATTGCCATGATGTTTTCCTTCAGAATTTTTGGAGTACAAAACTTGTGGATGCGTCGCCCGCGTGTCAGCTGCGCATCATGCGGGATATGGCGGCGGTTGCCTCTTTTATTTTCTCATCAACTATTGTCGCATCACCTGTACGTTCGGATTCAATTGCGGCGTTGGTGACGCAATGCCCCATATGTTCTTCGAGCAGGTTGAGTGAGACTGCATGAAGCGCTTTGGAAACCGCCGCGACCTGAGTAAGCACATCAATACAGTACTTGTCTTCCTCGACCATGCGGGCGATACCGCGCACTGCCCTTCGATGCGGCACGCAGGCGCTCAAAGTGCGCCTCCTTGTTTGGGGTGTACCCGTGTGGCTGTGCTGAGGAATCACGCTTTGTCATAGATCCAGTGTATACCCTAGGGGGGTATATATCAAGAGGTGGTGAAAGTGATTTGATATATTGGCTTTATGCGTGCACCACACCCTCAATCGGTCTATACGCTTCCGCACGAGCAAACGGTGCTCAATACCCTGCGGAAGTATGGGGTGGTTAAAGCGCACCTATTCGGTAGCGCGGCACGCGGCGAGCTAACCCCCGCCAGTGATCTTGATTTTTGATAGAGATGAAAGACTCCCCAGATTACGGCGTATTGTTGCGGTTATCTGAGGAGCTTGAGCAGATTACAGGGTACCCGGTCGACGTGCTGACCTCTATTAAGCCTGTTTTTCGCCCTTACATCGAACCCGACTTGACGGAGCTGCCGTTGTGAAAGTTCCAGACCCTTACATCATCATGGCGCTTGATGCAGGCAGACGCGTGCAGCGTTACACCCCAGAGTCTGCAGAAGCATTTTTTGAATCAGAGCTTATACAAGATGCTATTTGTATGCGGCTGCAGGAAATGGGCGAAATCTGTCTAAAATTCGTCAGCAGTTTCTGATTATTCCAGGCTCACCATAGTGAGAGCTGGCACCGCCTGATCGGATTGCGTAATGTTATCTCTCATGGTTACGGCGATATCGACCTCAATATTGTGTGGCGCATAGCTTCACAGCACCTATCAGGTGTGATGCAAGAGTTGGAGACTTTGCAGGCATCATCTCTTCCCGATCTGTAACCCGTCGTAGGCTGAGCAGAAAAACCCCGGGGCGCAGAAACACTGCTGCACTCCGGGTTTTTATCTAATTTTGCTGAAGCGTTCGTGGTGTTTAACCGCGGCTTACATCCCCTGCGCCTGGATGGCGGTGATCGCCACCGTGTTGATGATGTCCTCAACGGTGGTACCGCGTGAAAGGTCGTTCACAGGCTTGCGCAGACCCTGCAGCACAGGACCAACGGCGGGGGACCCGAAGACGCTGCACTGGCCTTGTAGGTGTTGTTGCCGGTGTTCAGGTCGGGAAAATGAACACGGTCGCCTGGCCCGCCACCTGGCTGTCAGGCATCTTGGTTGAAGCAATCGACATGTTCGATGCCGCATCGTACTGAATCGGACCCTCCACCGCGAAATCCGGGTTAGAGGCGCGCACAATCTCGGTTGCCTCGCGCACCACATCCACATCCGCACCAGAGCCGGAAGTACCGGTCGAGTGCGAGGCATAGCCACCTTCGGATCAGCGAACTGGCGCGCAGTCTCAGCGGAAGCCTTCGCAATATCTGCCAGCTGCTCGGCATTCGGATTCGGGTTCACGGCTTTTGATCGCCGTACGCCAGCACGCGGTCTTCCATGAGCATCAGGAACACCGAGGCACAATCTTGGTGCCGGGCGGGTCTTAATAAACTCCGGCGAGGGCGAATCGTGTTCGCGGTCGTATTGATAGCGCCAGAGACCATGCCATCCGCAAGACGCTATGAAGCCAGCATCGTATGCCGAAATATGAGGGATCCGCTCATGCGTTCACGCGCACCTCAATAGTCATGCCCTTGTGCGCGCAGCTCGGCATAAGTCGCCGCAAAATCCTCTGTATTCGTTATTTTGCAATGTCGATAATACGAATCGAGGCAGGCAAGTTAATACCCTCAGCCTGGCAGAATTTCCGAAATCTTATCCGGGTTTGCCCAGCGAATCAGGTCACCAGAAATCGCGGCGCGCAATCATCTCGGCTGCGCAGAATACGCACATCATAGCCCTCAGGCAGAACCACGGAACGGCGGTTCGACGAGCAGTCTCAATCAGGTTGTGCAGGGAACCGCAGCGGGGTCATCGAAGCCGAGCGCTCAAGCTCAAGGCATTAAAGCAGCTCTTCCTGGTTTCACGTATTCATCCCAGCCGCCAGAATGCGCTCGCAAGCTTGCGGGCCTGTCGTTAATCACGCTGCCGTGCACGCGGGAAACAGCGCGCGCCGACTTAAAGGTGTCGCGGTCGGTCGATAGTACTGGGAAGGCGCGCTTTCAAGCAGGCTGCCCACAGCGGTGTTATTGCCGGGCAGGTTGTTGAGTCCGCCTGTGAGCCAGCATACCCGAAGGTGCCGGGGAACGTGGGCGAAAGCGCGGATGCGAGGTCGCAGCCACAACATCGGCGCGGTCGCCGGGAACGATCACGAAGTCGCCGTCGGCAAACTGGTTGAGGAAGTTTGGAGACGGTCATTGCGGCAATCTTGATCTCGTTAATCTCACGGCCAGATCTTCCTGCGACCCGGTGCGAACCGTCGGTTTGAGAGCGGAGACGACCTCCGACGATGATAGCCCAAGTCTGCGTTCGGGCAGAACGTAGACGGGGAACTTATGCTCGCCAGCAACGTTCTTCTCAATGCTCTCACGCAGCTCAGGGTCGGCACGGTTGACAATAATGGAGAACAGATCAACCTTGGCGCATAAAGTTCGGAACAGTGCAACCTCTACGGCGTTGGTTGCCTCTTCGGATGCCTCGTTCCACCCACGATAGCGATCACGAGGCGAGGCCTAAATCGCGGGATACCTGGGCGTTGAGATCGAACTCGACGGCAGAGTGCGTTCTGGGCGGTCAGGTATGCCATCCGATCACAACATCGCTGTGGGCGGCAATTTCTTCGATGAGGCGGAAACCGCGCGGGCGAAATTTCTTCGGTGTTGCCCTCCGCAATGAACTCTAGTGCCTCGGTGAGCGATGCTGCGCCGCCCACCTGCTCGTCAGAGAGGTTAAAGTGCTCTTTCATCAGGCGAATCATGGGGTCATCGCTGGCGGTTTTCGCCCGCTCGAAAATGGGTCGGAAAAAGCCTACTCGATCGGCGCTACAAGGGGAATCTGCGAGGCCCAAGGCGATCGAGGTTGCCTGAGTCCTGGGTCATCGCCGAGAGATAAATGCCGGTGGTCATAGTGCTCGCTTTGGCGTTGAACGTTCGGCGAGGCGCGCTAACAATCCGGTACGGCGTTGGATGCGCCGGATGCGGCGACTCGTCGGTTGTCTTGTCCTTTCTATCTTATCGGGGTTGAGAGTCCGTGAGCCTTTTGTCGCGATGCAGAGGGTTAGGAGCTGCATCATGGTGTGTTTTGGTACTTATTTTTCGCAGTCAATATGGTTTTAGGTGGGGTTTGAGAAATATTTTTGTGGCGAAAGCATGCTTTCATGCACTACAAACACACAATCAAATATCTCGCCCTATCAAACGTCGCTTTCATGCAGGATCATACATTCTTGTGACGTCAGCGAAAGCCCCGCGATATGTCGGCCCTCGTAGATTTTTCGTGTGAGAACCTACAGATTGAAATATGTTGTTTGCATTTTCTGTAGCTCCACGCAGGGGTTCCGCCGACGGTTCTGTTCACGATGCGGGTTTGCCGAGGCCGTATCTATCGTTCGTTCTTCGGTCTGCCGCATCAAACCGGACCCATGTTCACCACGATTGAGAGCGACTGGGATGAGTGCATGGATGTTCGATGAACAACGCGCTACCGATGCGGTGACGGAACGATGCCCCGCGCGTCTCGACTAGTGGTCAAGGCCGATATTCGCCCCGGTCACGATCATGGCGAAATTGAGGGTAAGGTGCAGCGTCTCAGATGCGGCTATAGATCCAGATAGAATCTGGTAAATAAGCTCGGAATACTGGCGGCAAGGCTATATGTTGTATGCGGCATATAGAATTAACGAGCTATCGTGGCGATGCTCTATGCGTGCGTGAACGGGCGGTGCTTACGGTCCTTGTGAAGGTACTCTAGCCTTTGAAATACGTGTGCCGCAGGAACACTCAACTGTATTCAGATTCGGCATACGGTTGACCCGGTAGCTCGGGCGGCGACAGGCAGGTTCATAGTTTGGGACTTGAATTCACTGCCTGCTGCCCGGGCTCTAGCGTGAGGCTTATGTGCATGGCGAAAAGAAAAACCGCAACACTGCCTCGCGCCGCGCCGAGCATCCGAACAAAACAGGTGCGGTTGCCGGTGTGTACCCATTTCGACCGGTGAAGGCTGAGCTTGTGTACGATAGTTACCACTCTGATGGTTGGCTTCTGCTCATCAACGGTGTGCAGTCTTCGCGTAATGAGTGGGGCAGCCGCGCGTGCTCGATTTTTGAGTACATGCGCTGGATTGTTGCCAGTTCTCGACTCGCATATTCAGACTCATCTTAATCGAAAAACTGCGTATCACCCACATCTGGGCGGCGGGGCGTGTTCTCTGGCGCGCTATTGCGCGGACGTATACCAAATTCGCAATACCGTTGTGGAGCTTGATGCCAAGCTGGCGAACATGTGCGTGACTGGTTCGATATTCTAAGTCGCCGCGCGTAAAAGAAATTCCGGGTGGGTGATGCAGGGCACGTCACTCGCTCGTTTGCACCGGCATCGCGCGATGTAGTTATTCGCGATGTATTCGCGGTAGATAAAAACTCCGGTGGAACTTAAAGGGTGTGGATTTCGTGCGGACGGTTGATAACTCTCTGGGGCCCGGTGGACTGTATATTCTCAGCTGCGGCGATGACCGCGCGCTTAATCGCCGCCCGCGCCGAAGCCGCCGCCTTGCTTGAGGTGTTTGAATACGTGAGTGTTGTGGCGATTCCGCAATGCTCAAAGGAAGGCTGGCGCGGAGAAATATTATATCTGGCGGGTTCACATGTTCCGCTTCCGCAGCTTGGAAGCGCCGAGGCGTAGCGTCTAGTTTCTCGTGTCCTCATGGGTGGGGAGTACCTGCCCAGTATTGGGATACTGAGAAGGTTCGGGTCTTTGCCGGAAGAGTGCATAAACCGTGTTTACTAGCCCTAGCTACCTGCTATGCCTGATCGAGAGATATGGCATATATTGAGTGATAAATTTTTATTTATACTAGTCAAATACCTTATATTCCTATGTCAGAATATAATTTATGTAGCACAAAAGCACTTACCCAAGCTGCGGAAAATAAGGATTTCAGATTTCTCATGAGCTTCCGTGAAGAAGGATAAAAATCTTCCCACAGACCCTGAACCATGTGCCAGCCTGCAGTAGGTGCATCGCGTGAGGAATCGCGGCATCAGGAAGCCACCGTTGCAAGACCCACCCGCTGTTCAGGCCACAGAGAAACTCGCCTGCCGGGTGCGTAACATGCACGTACACACCCGCATAGTCGAGAGCTCGGTTCGAGGTATCGCATCAAGTTCCCAACAGATATGCCTCAAAATCCAGCCGATGCACGGGCGCAGGAAGGCCATCTCAACCAGCTGCAGACGCGCAACGCTTTCCAGAAGTGAGCTGCTGCGCATCCGCATGCGTGGCAATATGGGTGGCCGCCGAATTTTTGGCTCATGCCTGCAAACGCAGCAAAAATCTCTTCGGGGGCAAGCATTCGGCGATGCAGCGCAGCATCGACAGAGGCGCATCCTTCAAGAACAGGAAGTGTGGGCACAATCCAGGAGGGTCTGCGAGCTCAGTAACTGAGAATTCGAGGCGTAAAGACCGTCACACTGCGCCAGAGGCTTCATTGTTTGTATGCTCAGAATGCCGTCGACGCCGCCCCTCGCGCCGAATATCCGGCAAGCACATACAAATTCTGCGGCACATGCAGAGCGGCAGACCAATGTAGAAAACGCCGCCGAAGACGGGCAAAACACGCATGTAGAGTCACGCAGTGCCAGCGCGGTGTGGCGCGCCAAAAACCTGAAAGAAGGCGTAAAGAATCCCAGACCGATGCGGCAGTGCACACCCCGAAGCACGCTGATCAGCTCTTTTGTGCGTAGTTTACGCCACATCGTGGTGCAGGTATACCGGAATTAAGCAGTCTTTCCTGGGTATAAAGCTGATCAGAAGCGTGAAGTTGGGTGACATATCCTCCAAGTATGGCGCGACGCGGAACCACCGCTCAGCGCACGAAGACAATATGCGGCCTAGAGCTCAACCTTGTGTTATATAACGTCTCATCCTGCGATCTTGTGGTGGTGCCGAACCCCACCTCGCGCTAGATTGAACCCATGCGATACACCTACCTTGGACCCTCAGGTACCTTCACCGAATCCGCCCGCTTTCCGTGCCCGGCGCGCGGTCGGTGCCGAGCACATTCCCGCCACCAGCGTGCCTAATGCGCTCGAACGTCTTCGCAGTGGCGACGTGGATGCCGCCATGGTGCCCGTGAGGACTCGGTCGAAGGCGGGGTGAGCGCTACTCTTGATGCGATCGCGGCTTCCGGGGAATGCGCATTATCGCGAGTTTTGGTACCTATCGGGTTCGTGCTGGTCGCGGCGCGTCCGCTCGCTTTGGAAGATATTAAAACCGTTTCATCACTCTCGCCGCCTGGGCCCGGTGACGGCAATGGGCGGATGCGGCCATCCCCACCGCCGAGTACCTGCGGTTCCTCTGCGGCAGCAGCCGGTAGATCTGCTGACCCTTCCTGCGCGTATGATGCCGCGGTTTGTTCGCCCGCGCGGCAGCCCACCCCGACCTGCATGTAACGCCGAGGACATTGGCGATATCAAAACGCCCAGTCACCCGGTTTGTGCTCGTAGCAGCACCGCGGATATTCCAGAACCTACCGGCGCCGATGAGACAACGCTCGATCCCTCTGCCCGAAGTCAGGGGCACTCCAGCTCGTTCGGGTGCGCTCCTGGAACTGCTCGAACAGTTTGCTCGCGCGGCGTTAACCTCTCACGCATCGAATCGCGCCCCACCGGCAGGCAGATGGGGATCCTATATGTTCAGCGTGGATGCAGACGGGCATATTTATGAGGCTCGAGTGCGCGATGCCCTGCGCAGCTTGCACCGCATAGCGCCCGGCATTAAATACCTGGGATCATATCCGCGCTGACCCGGCACCGCACCGTTGCGCCGCGCATCCACTCGAGAACTCGTTCGATGCGGCCCACGCCTGGAGTGGAATCGCTCTTCCCAGGTGGGCGACCGGCGCATCTGAAACGCTAAACCGCCCCCGCGACCGTATAAAAGAAGCCTGTATGCGAATAAAGCGTTGAATCACGCTATTCGCGCAAAAAGTGCTTTACAACTGAGAACGACTCAGTGCCATATTGATATGTGATTGATATTAACCTCCTCGCGAAAAGCCGAGTTTTCCGCGCCTCCCAGCCGAGCACGCGGCAAAGACCAAGCCCAGTAGACCGTATTCTTGAGGCCGGATGCCGCGCCGCGCCTCGATCGGCACCTACGAGGAACCTGCGCGCCGAACAGGAACGCCTTCGGTAAACGGGTGGCGAGGCACCCAGGAAGAAACCCTCCCTCGTGGCCCAGGCGAAGAACTCGCCGCCCACGTGGCAAATGCGAAAAGCGGCATCTGGGGCGAAAACCGCCGAATATGAAGAGCTGCTAAGCTCCATCGAGAACCTGATTATCGACGGCGTGCCACCGGCGGCGAAGACGACTCGTGGTGCTCAAAAGAGTTGGCACCCCCGCGATTTCGCCGCAGAGGTTTTGAACCGCGCGACCACCTGAAATGAGGCGAACTCGTCAGCGGCATCGACATGGCACGCGGCGCCAAGGTCTCCGGCTCGCGCTTCTACTTCCCTCAAGGGCAGGTTGCCCGTCTGGAGCGAGCGCTCATGGATGGCGTTAGATCTGGCAGCCAACGGCTTCACCATGATGACAACCCTCACCCTCGTGCGCGAATCATGAACGGAACCGGGTTCAACGTCAAGCACGACGACGAAATATACCGCCTTGAACGTGACGACCTGTGCCTGGTCGGCACCTCGGAGAAATGGCGCTTTGCGGGCTACCATATGGACGAAATACTCGACCTATAGCGACGGACCCAAGAAGTACTTGGGCTGGTCATCCTGCTACCGCCGTGAAGCCGGTGCCGCCGGTAAAGACTACCGCGGTATTATTCGCGTGCCAGTTCAACAAAGGCCGAAATGTTTGTCTACTGCCCGGGTGGAACAGGCGGAAGAAATACACGAGCAGATGCGTGCCCTCGAAGAAGAAATGCTGCAAAAATGCGGCCTTGCGTATCGCGTGATTGATACCGCCGCAGGGGACTTGGGCACCTCTGCCGCACGCAAGTTCGACTGTGAGGCATGGGTTCCCACCCAGGACACCTACCGCGAGCTGACCTCGACCTCGAACTGCACCACCTACCAGGCACGCCGTCTGAACATACGCGAACGCACCGCAGATACCGTGGACGATGCGGGCAATGTGCGCAAGGGGCGCACCCGCGCGGTCGCAACCCTCAACGGCACCCTGGCGACTACCCGTTGGGTTGTGGCGATTCTGGAGACCCACCAGCAGCCTGACGGCTCGGTGCGTATCCCTGAAGCACTGCGCCCGTATATGGGCGGTGCTGAGGTTATTCCGGTCGTGTCGTAGGTTTGAGTAGCAGGTTGCGGATAACAACCTTGAGAGCATCAAGAGCATGCAAAAACAGCCTGAGCTGATCCATCGGTAAGGATGAAACTTACCAGGAACGCTTGGGCTGTTTCCATGAGTTCGAAGAACATCATGGTTCTACTCACCTCCCCTCTGCCCAAAGAGTCGCCCGCAGGGGTTTACTGAAATGGACGTGCTGCGGCGTGCCCCGGGAAGAGGGAGTATTAACTATACCCAACAAATATAAGCAGAAGCTCGAAAATACGGTCTGCATATTCACTTAACAGGGTTCATATAGAATTATATTGGGTGTATTGTTGGTATGTGTTTAAGTACGCACCTGAGACTTCTACACATTATTTCTATTTCTATTCATTCACCTCTTTAGCAGTAAAAGTAATAAAACTATTCTTTTATGGGTGTAACTACCTTTGTGTGTATTCATATGTGATGGCACAGATGTATTCAGCCTTTATAGCTCTTGAAAGGAACTGCTGATGATGCCTTCTTCGCCTCCGGTGGTGATGCGTGATGTTGTTCAGAAATTTGGTAGTACTACTGTTTTGCATGGTCTTGATCTGACGGTTAATCCTGGTGAGATTATTTGCTCTTTTAGGGCCGAATGGTGCGGGAAAAGTACTGCGGTCGATATTATTTTGGGTTTGACTAAACCGTATGCTGGGTCGGTTGAGGTTTTTGGGACGACTCCGCAGCGTGCTGTTAAGGCGGGGCGTGTTGCTGCTGTGCAGCAGGATGGTGGTTTGCTTCCTGATTTGACGGTTAAAGAGACTGTGCAATATATGGCGTCTTTGTACGGCAAGCTTAAAGGAATGTTTCTGCTGTTCTGGCTCGGGCCGGGCTAGGGGAGGTAATGCTAAGACGCTTGTGCAGAAATGTTCTGGTGGGCGAAACAGCGTCTTCGTTTTGCTATTGCGTTGTTGACTGATCCGGTTTTTGATTCTTGATGAGCCCACGGCTGGTATGGATGTGCAGGGGCGCCGTGATTTTTGGCGTCGGTGACTCAGTCGAGGATCATCAGCGTGCTGTTTTGTTTGCGACTCATTATTTGGCTGAGGGTTGATGAGTTTTGCTGATCGTGTGGTGGTCATTAATCAGGGGCATGTGGTAGCGGATGGGACTCCTGCCGAGATCAGGTCTTATGCGCGGGGTTCTACTTTGCGTGCGACGGTCAATGATGCGTGGACGTCTGAGCAAATTGAGGAGCGTCTTGCGGAGCTTCGTGCTCTTGACGGTGTGAGTGCAGTATCGTTGCACGGTATTCGCTTGGAAATCTCTGCTGCAGATGCCGATGTTGTTGCTTCGCATCTGCTTGCTGATGGGTTCGCTAAGAACCTGGAGATCACATCGTCTTCCTTAGATGATGCGTTTTGTGTTACTGACCGAGACCGATTCGAAGGAGAGCGCAAGAATGCCAAATAACACTAGTGCCCAGGCGGCGAGTCTTCCTCAAGTGCGTCCTGTGTGGATTAATAGCACTGTTGTTCTGTTAGAGTTGCGCAGGAAGTTCCGTAATTTGCGGGTCTTTTTCCTGTCTATTTTGCTTCCTGTTATTTTCTTCTTTATGATCGCTTATCCGCAGCGGGACAGGCTGGAAGGGGCGGTGAATACCGGGACTTACTATATGATCGGGTTCAGTGCCTATGCTGCTATTATCTCTAGCTCGGCTGCCGGTTCTGCTATTCCGATTGAGCGTGCTCAGGGGTGGTCGCGTGCCCTTGCGCTGACACCGTTCCGGCCTTTAGGGTACGTTATTACGAAGGTGCTCTCGTCTATGTTGCTGGGTGCTATCGCTGTTGTGGTGATGATGGTTCTGGGGTTTGTGACGGGTATGCCTTTGGATGTGTGGCAGGCGGTGCAGTCGTCGCTCATTATTATTGCTGGCAGTTCTGCTTTTGCTGCGTTTGGTATTTTTGTGGGCTATTTTATGTCTGCTGATAGTGCGCAAATGCTTATTAATCTTATTATTTCTTTGCTCTCTATGTTTGGTGGGTTGTTTCTTTCGTTGTCCTATTTTCCTCAGGCGCTTCAAGATATTGCGCATTGGCTGCCGTCGTACGGGTTAGGTGTTTTGGCTCGTTTGCCTGTGGGGGTGGAATGGGATCCTTGGGCTTTGGTGAACCTGGTGGCGTGGCTGGTGATTTTTGTGGCGGGTGCAGCCTGGTGCTTGAGTGAGGATACACACAGGGTCTAGTTTCTGCCCTCTCAATCGTGCGGGGGAACCCACCAACGACGGAAGTACGGTGGCAAAGCCGGTGTGCTAGCATGGGGGTGTTACTAAGGTGAAAAGCGCTGTAGATAATTCACCTTAAAGTGCAGAGAGGTTCGAGCGCTCTCAACACCCAAACTTCTCCTGTGGGGTGATGTTACTTCGGGTTACGAACGATAACCTTAAGCGCATCAACAGTGTATGAAACAGCCTGAGCTGATCCATCGGTAAGGATGAGACTTACCAGGATTGCTTGGGCTGTTTCCATGAGTTCGAAGAACGTCATGACCTTCCCACCACCTCTCTGCCTCAAGAGTCGACCGCAGGGGTTTACTAAGGTGATTGTGCTGCGGCGTACCCCGGGAAGAGGGCAGTATTAACTTTGCCGACAAATATTTGGGTGATTCTCCTAAAACCTGCGCTTTTTCGTCGGTGTTGGCGAACCTAATATCGCTGCACCCGGTACTCCTAAAGTATGTCCCTTTTTCGGAACCTTGTTGGGTGCATCCGCCGCGGCAGCAACCCTCCCACGGCGGTTTGCTCGGCGTGTTCGCAAAGCATGCGCAGCGCATCGTTACGCCCTCGGAATATGAGTACCCTGCCCGTCGCTCAAGGCGGCACGTCGGTGTATGTATAACCCCCAGCAAGTCGAGCACCCACGCGGTAGTTAATGTTCTGGAACGTACCGTGGTTTGCCAGCGGCTGGAAACCCGCCCTCGCGGTACCACTCGTATCGACGAACCCGGCAGCAGGCCGCTCTTGACCTGATTGACCGGGGCGTCGATACCCCTGCTTGCGGTCGGCGGGGACGGAACCGTGCGCGCGGTCGCCGCCGCCATTCAAAAAGCCAGGAGCCTGGGTAAGACGTCACCCTCGGTATTATTCCGCTAGGGACGAGGCAGCCTGCTGGCACGCAACCTGCGCCTGCCATCACCGATATAGCCGCCTGCATTAACGTTTGCGCTCAGCGGAGACACCAGATGGTCGATGCTATCGACGCGAGCGCACGAATCAGCGGAAGGCGACGTTACCAACCACATGTTCTACGTGATGAGCGGCGCGGGGTTCGATGCGCTCGTCGTGAACGACGCCAATGAAGACCTTCAGCGCGTATCGGCTGGTTAGCCTATGTGCACAGCGGTTTGAACCATATCTTCGGGCACTCTCACAGGTCAGAATACAGCTCGACGACGATGAACCTTTCGAAGCACGTGTGCGTTCGGTGCTCATCGCCAGTGCGGGCGGCTGCAGGGGCGGACTGCAGCTGACCGATATTACCGAGGTTAATGAGCGGCAACCTCGAAGTGATCATCATATCGCCGCGCACCGTCTTGGAATGGGGTCTTCTGACCGCAAAAGTGGTTCGCCGCGCCCTGCCCGGTTCATCGCGCACCTCTCTGCCGGTCATGCGCCATTATGTGGGGCATCAGGTCTCACTGGACATGCTTTCGGGGGCACAGCCTATTGAAGTCGACGGCGATTTAGCACCCTCGGCGATCAGGCTGCGAGGCGCGCATCGTGCCAAGCGCTCTCCAGCGTGAATGTGCACCGGATGCACTCGGCCTAGAACCTCGACCTGCGAGCGCCTGTGTTTATGTGACTTAACACCTTCTTTGATGTGGTGTCTTCACCGGTTATCTCGCTTTAAACACCTTTTTAGTGCGAAAATGAGATGAAAGTTTGTTTCAAGAAAGAAGAGAAGTTCATGCTTATCCTCGTTGTGAACGCGGGTTCCTCATCCCTCAAATACCAGGTGCGCGATACCTCTGCGCCTGAATCCGAGCAAATGATTACCTCAGGGCTCATCGAAAATATCGGCACTGACGTTCCCGACCACGAGTCGCTCTGACATGATGGCTGAGAAACTCGAAGGCGTGCTGCACGGCCGTCAGCTGCAGGCTATCGGTCACCGTGTGGTGCAGGGGTGCCGAGAAGTTTACCCACCCGTGCTGCTCAACGAGCAGGGTTATCGACGGATCGATGCGCTCTCACCGCTTGCGCCTCTGCAACCCGCGCACGTGAAGGGTATGCGTGCTGCCTTCCACACGTGGCCAGACCTGCCGCAGGTTGCCGTGTTCGATACCGCATTCCACTCGACCATGCCGGCACGCCTGGCGCTACGCTATTCGCCCATGACCTGGCTGATAGTACAGTATTCGCCGCTACGGCTTCCCGCGGCACCAGCCACGAATACGTCTCTCATGTTGCCGCAGATATGCTCGGTATTGCCCGCGACGAATTTAACGGTGTGGTGGCGCACCTGGGCAATGGCGCATCCGTGACTGCCGTGAAGGGCGGAAAGTCCGTGGATACGTCGATGGGCTACACCCCGCTGGCTGGTCTGGTGATGGGTACCCGTTCGGGCGATATTGACCCCTCCGCGCTGACCACGATTCTCACCCGCGACCCCGAGATCGATGCGGAACGCCTGGATACCATCCTTAACAAGGAGTCCGGCCTGCTGGCGCTGGCGGGTTCCAACGATATGCGTAAGGTGGTGGAGTCTGCGCAGTCGGGTGATGAGCGTGCACAGTTGGCTCTGGATATGACCGCATACCGCCTGATGAAGTACATCGGCGGCTACAACCTGGTGGTTGGCGGCGCACAGGCGCTTATTTTCACTGCGGGTATTGGCGAGAATTCCGGCGACTTCCGCAAGCTGGTGCTGGACCGCCTGGCGCCGTTGGGTATTCGCTACAACGAGGAAGAGAATATGAAGCGTTCCCCCGAACCGCGCCTGATCTCGACCGAGGATTCGAACATCGCCGTGTTTGTCATCCCCACCAGCGAGGAAGGCGATCGCTGGGGGCTACCGAGGAGCTCGTCGCGTAGCGGTATCTTCTGCTTCTTCCTTCAGGGGGATGCTAAAGGCTCTTGATCGTGAATAAGCGAGATTTTCCGTGCTTTATTCACGCTCAAGAGCCTTTTTAGCATGTGCGGGAGGGCGTCCGGCGTCCCGGGCGCAAAAGGCTGGCACGAAGGTGCAGACGCGGCTTTGGGCGACAAAAACTCTAGGGGCAGGGCATCAAGAATAAGCGTAAGGCAGGGGAATGTTGAACTTTATATCTAAATAATATTTGACACATTATTTTAGTCATTATTTAAATTAGCTTAACGAGCATAAAATTTGCTATAGTTGTTTCGGTTCAGAATGCTTTGTGCAGATGAACTAATAGATACAAAAGAATAGTGTGCATTCTCTATTCGTGGTTGTGTGGGGAAATGCTGGCATTCTTTGTATCAAAACTGGCACAGGTATATCACATCTATCACTCACTTAGATGACATATACAACGAGGTGCAGAAAATTGAGGTCGCAGGACTTTGGGCATGTATGTTCGCGGCCTCCGGTGTGAAAAACCCTCGCGGTATGTTCCTCCCATGAAACCTTGTACGTTTCATGAGTATAATTCCGCGAAATAACAGGGGTTTGAGCTTTTCTGTAAAGCCTTCAGTTTCTCTGAAGGTGCTCGTTGCACCGAAGAGTATCTTATAGGGATTGGTGCCTTCTAAATCCGTGCTAGAACTGTACACATGTGTATAGGGTGTTTTATGTGTATAGTTTGGATGCCGTCATGATTTTTCATGACGGCATCCTTTTTTCATTATGATAAAAATAGTGGAAAGGTAAATACTTGCCAGGTGCAGTAATATTTATATTTTCTTTGCCTGCGGTGTGTAAATTATTTATAGCGAAAATTCCACCTTCCTTTTATACAAGGAATGCAAAGTAGGAATTCTAGGGTAGGGGAATCTAAGAGATATTTGCCAGGATTCCTCGTGAGAAACACACTAGAGGATTTCGGGAGCAAAAATTTGCTGTAGGAGCGTGTTCCTCTGGATCATGACCTCCCCGCTTCGGAATGTTCTGTGATGCCTCGCGCTCAGAACAATCTCTCTCGGCGATTGTAAACCCACCACTAGACACACCCTGGATATAGGTCGCCGCGAATTTCAGGCTTGTTGTCTTTCTCCAACCGAAAAATTTCGAGGCCCACCCACACACATTATGCTGTGCGCTCATCATGGGAATATATGACGAAACGCCCAAACGCACGGTGAATTACGGGGCGAGTCTCGCATCCTAAAGCTTTCAGGCGGTACGCGTGTATTCACCGCATCAAAGGGCATACGCGGTAGAGTTGAACTAGTACGTACTTAGAAGATTTGGAGACCGCATGAGTCAGCATACGCCCGGTGCTGAACCTCCACTGCCGAATGACGTGAGCCAGGGGTGGCTGCCCGAGGATAAAGCGGCAGACCCCGCAGAGCCCGCTTCCCCAACCGAAATTTTGGGGATACCAATCGTTAATACCCCATAAAATGCTCAACGCCCTGCGCCACCCCGGCGAGATTCCCTGGCTGGTGGCGGCCTATGCGGTGACCCTTGCCGTGTGCGGGGCTGCTCATCTTCTTTATTGAGACGATCGTAAGCCGCGACCGATACAACGACCTGGAATGGACGTCATCGTCTCGATACTCGACGATGAGCTACGCGGAGCGCGTCTTTAACTGACTATGCCGGAACAAGCGATTACTCTACTGATTCTGGCACCCCTGGTTATCCTGATCGCCCGTGCCCTCTTCTACGCACAGCAGCGCGTGCGCGGCATTCGTATTTCGCCGACGCAGTTTCCTGAGGCTTACGCCATGGTTGCCGAGGCCGCCTATGCGGCGGGTTTGCGCCGTGTTCCCGATGCCTATGTGGTGAGCGGTAATGGTGTGCTGAACGCCTTTGCCTCCGGGCATGGTTTCCGCCGGTTTATTGCCATCAACTCTGACCTTTTCGAGGTCGGCGGCCAGACCGTGACCCTCAGGCGCTTCGCTTTATTATTGGGCATGAGGTCGGGCATATCGCTGCCGGTCACGTGGGGTACTTCCGCCTTCTCTTCACGCAAACCTTCATGCGGATTCCCGTGGTGGGGCAGGCCCTTTCACGCGCACAGGAATACACCGCCGATAACTTTGGGTACCGGTACTGCCCGAGGCGGACCCGGCGCGATCAAGGTTCTCACAGCCGGTAAGTACCTGAATCAGCAGGTGAAATTTTCGACGGGTGCCGACCGTGCCGTGAACGATCAGGGCTTCGCGATTTGGCTTATCAACCTTATCTCAACCCACCGGTCACTGACGTGGCGCGCTCATGCGCTGCGCAACCGACACAGCCGGGGCGTCTGTTCTGGCGCCCGCGGTTTAACCTCGCCGAGTGCGCCTCCTTCGCTGGTTCCTTCGCAAGAACCGCCAGCTCAGTGGCCTGACCCGATTCAGGCAACCGGGTTCATGGACGAGCAGAAAGCCGGCGTGGGAGGATTACAACCTATAACACCGTTAGAGACATATCCGGCCCACGAATGCCCCCAAAGATTCAGGGGAACGCTCTTCGCCGGATGGGAGGATGCGCAGGCTCGCGCAGCCCGTGCCGCCTACGCCGCCCGCTGGGAACAGTATGCCGCCAGCCAGGGTGTGCCGGGATATGCGCCAGGGTACGGGTACCCGATGCAGCCAGCGCCCGGTCAGCCGGGATACGGGCAGCCGATGCCGAACCAGCAGGCGCCATGGCGGTCGGTTCGAGGGCAATTTGATGCTGACCAGCCCGCACCTGATCAAGCGAGATCAGGGACAGCCTCAACCCCGCAGCCTGAGCAGACGCATCCCGGGCCTCCTGAGGATGCAACGGAACCTGGCGTGGCGCTGAATCAGCCGATAAAACCTGCTGATGACCAGCAGCCCGAGCAAAAACGGTCTGAACAGCAGGATCAGCAGGGGAATGACACTTCTGACTAGCCTCTGACTCTCACCCGCGAGAAGCGGATTTTTACCGAAAAGGTTGTATTTTCTCACCTTTTCGGAAAAAATCCGCTTCTCGCGTTTTAATTAAGAACGTGCTCTCCAAACTCACGAAAAAACGCCCCGACGCGCTGATTGTCATGCTCATCTGCGCGGTCATTCTTGCAATCCTCATCCCCGCGCGCGGTACCTTTGCCGATTGGTTCAGCACCGGTACCAAGTTCGCGGTTGCGCTTCTGTTCTACCTCTACGGTGCGCGCCTTTCCACCTCAGAAGCGATTGCGGGGCTTAAACACTGGCGGCTGCACGCCCTCATCCTGGCCTGTACTTTCGTGATTTTTCCGCTCTTCGGGATGGCGCTTTTCCCCCTAAGGTTTGTGCTCGGCGACGGGTTGTACCTGGGGATTCTTTTCCTCACGCTCGTGCCCTCTACCGTTCAGGCGTCCATTGCGTTTACCTCTATCGCGGGCGGCAACGTGGCGGGCGCTATTGTGAGCGCATCGCTGTCAAGCATTGTGGGGGTGGTGGCTACCCCGCTGTTGGCGATGCTCTAATGCCAGCGACCACATCGAAATTTCGGGCAGTGTCTTTTTCGACATTGCGATTCAGCTGTTTTTGCCGTTCGTGCTGGGGCAGCTCACGCGCCGTTGGGTGGGCGAGTTTGCGAAGAAACCCACCACAAAATGGCTCGATAAGTTCTCGGTCATGATGATTGTGTACTCGGCGTTTTCGGCCTCCGTAGTGCAGGGATTTTGGACTCGCGTTGCCTGGTGGCAGATCGTACTGCTGATCGTGGTGACAATTCTGATGGTGGCCCTGATGCTGTGGCTGACCGACTGGCTGGCGACGCGCTGAAGTTCAACAGGGCGGACCGCATCACAATTCAGTTCTGCGGGTCGAAAAAGTCGCTGGCGGCGGGTCTTCCCATGGCGATCATTATTTTCGGGTCGGGTTCGCTTGGGCTGCTGATGCTGCCGCTCATGGTATTCCACCAGGTGCAGCTCGCTGATGTGCGTGGCTCTCCGCCCGCTACGCCGCGTTGGATGTGGTCGGTCGGGCGCGTGCGGAGACGAACGTGATTCTTAGCCGCGGGTTCCGGGAGCGGTTTTCATTCGGGAGCAGTTAAAGTGCTCCCGAATGAAAAACTTCTCCCCGCTTTGGTGACACTACTCATCCGACACTATGAGCCGGTAATTCGAGCTGTGCGCCCTGATTCGTGAGAGACCAATGCAGAACGCGCCGTACCCTGCGTGAGTGCACAAGACCCATTTCCTCTAGCTCTCGCAGATAACTGCGTGCTGTCTTTTCGCTACTTTCCAAGACCTGCGCGATATTTTTGAGATCCGCGCCAACGGGATCATGGAAAAGGTGCATCTGTCCCACCAGAAAGAGAATTTTGTGGGTTTTGGGGTACGTTTCTTCAAGTTCGGATACCCGGTGCCGGAGCTTATCCAGAGCTTTTTTCTGGGCGGTGAGCTCTGCTAAAACGTCCTGTTGCGCATGCTCCAGCACAGTGAGTAACGTGCGCAGAAAAGGAGTTGCTTCGGCATAATTGAGCGGATTTTCAACATCGCTAAACGCCTTATAGTACTTCTTCTTTTCGGCGTTGAGGATCGCCGAGAGGGTAAGCACCGTTTGTGGGTTAAGAATCTGCGCCAGATGCACACTTAGAAGGTACCGCCCCAACCTACCGTTACCGTCGTAGAAGGGGTGGGTGTATTCCACCATAAAATGGGCGATGATCGCTGAGAACAGCCCGGGAACCCGAGGGTCTGAGGCATGCTTCAGAGCTACCGAAATGTTGTGTTTGATGGCTTCTTCCGGCATCACTCCTCGGTGTATGGGCTTATGGGAACCATCCAGAATGCTGACGGGTTCAGCCCTGAAAAGTTTGCCGTCAGGCTTATCTTGTGTGCTGAGCTGCCCCTCAAGCAGCCGGTCATAGACTTCGCGAACCGCTGTGGGTGTGGTGGGAATGTTATCTGCGGTACCTAATGCTTCGAGCAGGCGCACGAACTCCCGGGCTCGTTTGCCGTCAGCGTTCTCAGATGCCAGGGCATCCGTAATGATTTTTCGGGTGGTACGCACGCCCTCTATTTCGTCGGTGGCGATGATGCCGCGTATCGCAAGGTCTGTCAAGTAACTTTGGGATGCGGCGGAGGGGAGCACACGCAGAAGAGCGTCAATGTCACGTTCGTGTTGTAGGATGCGTTGCTGGGCATCAACGATGTCAGTGGTAGCAACATAGAAGAGCTGATGATCACCCACCATAAAGTCCGCAGTGTAGGTGGAGTAGCCTTCGAGGCGCCGGTCGAGTTCGGCGCGCGCAGCAGCTTGTCCGCGTTCGTGAAAAATGCTCTTAAGAGTGCGATATTTTGCAGGTTGTGATGCGTTAGCCGAGGCCATAGAGCGTCCCTAAATGGAAAAAATAGCGGTTTTTTCCATTTTAGTACACGCAATCGGGGGCTTATTGGAAAAAATAGCCAATTTTTCCATTAAGCTATGGGAGGTGTGTGGCAGGGCGCACACGGTAAGCTGGTGTACATGAGGATTGCTACCTGGAACGTGAACTCCATTCGCGCCCGCGCCGACCGCATCGAGGACTGGCTTGATAAAACCGAGGTCGATGTGCTCGCCCTGCAGGAAACTAAAACCAAGGACGAAACCTTCCCCTTCGAGCTCTTTGAATTCCTGGGGTATGAGGTGGCGCATTACGGGCTGAACCAGTGGAATGGGGTAGCAATCGCATCCCGCGTGGGGCTCGACAGCGTCGAACGCGCCTTCCCGAACCAACCCGCCTTCGGAAAACCCGGTGACTCTGCCGAGGTGGAGGCGCGAGCCATCGGTGCCACCTGCAACGGCGTGCGCATCTGGAGCCTATACGTGCCGAACGGGCGTGGACTCACCGACCCTCACATGGCGTACAAAAATGGGTGGATGCGCCAGCTGCGCACCAACGTCAACGGCTGGCTGCACGCCGACCCCGCCGCACAGTTTGCGCTCGTCGGCGACTGGATATGGCGCCCGAAGACACCGACGTGTGGGATATCGACTTTTTCCGGGAGAACGACCTCACCCACGTTTCCGCCCCCGAACGCGAGGCATTCTATGCCCTGCTCAATGATGAAGGGCTCATCGATCCGGTGCGCCCCTACACCCAGGGCGAGTACACCTACTGGGACTACCAGGCCGGGCGGTTCTCGAAGAATGAGGGGATGCGCATCGACTTTCAGTTGTGCTCCCCGGCGCTCGCCGCCCGCGTGGAAAACGCCTGGATCGATAGGGAAGAGCGCGAGGGGGACGGCGCGAGCGACCATACCCCCGTGGTGATTGAGCTGGCTGACTAGCAGCTCAGCGTGTGATGTGAGGAGATAGTATGAGCCGGAATCTTACCCCTGAACTGGTGGCCGGGCAGCGCAGAAACCCGAATCGGTCAGCTTCGCTGGCGTGAATACGGTGGTCCCCGTGAAGTCGCAGGCGAGAGGACCCTGTTGTTTGTGCACGGGCTGCTGACAAATTCGGATGTCTGGGGCGAAGTGATACAGAATCTCTCACAAGATTTTCGGTGTATAACCCTCGATATTCCCTTGGGGAGTCACACTATTCCCGCCCGAGAAGATGCAGCCCTCACTGTTGCCGAGCTGGCGCAGGCCGTGAACGAAGCGGCAGAACAGCTATGCCCACACGGGTTTACCCTCATTGGCAGCGATACCGGCGGAGTGGTTTCTCAGCTGGCGGCTGTGCGGGAACCCACAGGGCTCAAGCGCTTGGTGCTGCTCTCGTGCGATACCGAGAAGAACTTCTTGCCCCTGCCGTTACGCTACCTGCAGTATGTGGCGTACATTCCCGGAACCATGCAGGCGCTCCCGAGCAGCCCTGCATCTGGGGTGGGTGCGACGCCTGCCGATTGCCTTTGGGTGGCTAGTGAAACGCGAGCTTGACGCCGCCGAGTGGAATAGCATTATTGCGCCGCTGAAAGATGCCGGAGTCCGCCGTGATTTGGCGAAAGTGCTGAAGGGTATTTCTACGAAATATACGGTGCAGTCCGCGCGGGATTTGGAGCGGTTTGAGCATCCAACCCTGTTTTTGTGGACCGATACCACGAAGCTGTTCCCGATCGAGAATGCACGTCGTTTAGCCACCCGCATGCCGGATGCGCACGTGGTTCCCGTGCCGGAAAGCTACGCATTCAGCCAGCTAGATCAGCCCGAATTTGTGGCGAACGCCCTGCGGAAAGAGCTGGCCGGGTAACCCGTCTCTCCCCCGATTCTGCACCGAAACTTTTTGACGGGCGAACCGTATGCCTCTGTGAGGCCGTGACGAAGAGGCCGACATGCATCGACTGCTCCTTGCTATGGTGAAGTTACTGTTAGTGAGGGAGTGGTACATGAATCAGCTCGATAGGAACCAAGCATTCAGGTATAGAACTATTTTTGTGGTACTTGGGGTACTACTCAGTATTTTTCTCGTGATCGTCTTGTTGGTTGCCCTGGCTTCAGATGATCCTTGGTGGAAAAGCTTTCGAGAAACTATTCGTGACAGTGCTGGTTTTCTGACTCTTATAGGCGCATTGGTAACTGCTGGTATTTTAGTCTGGACTAACCGTGCCCGAATGCGTGAAGCAGCGAGTGCGGATTTTCGAGACCAGATGCAGTGGGCGGCAGAACATGTTGGTAATGCAGAAAGACCGTATGAGCAACTTTTTGCGATGTTGCTTATTAACCGATATGGAGAGCAGCCGCCTAAATGGCTTCCTCAGTCGATCGGGGTATAGCCACTGACCTGCAAGAGGCGGTTCAGAAGACCCTAGAGGTTCCGGAAGACAGCATTGTAATCCCAGCACGTGCATACAACGATACTTCACCAAATACACCTGCATCAGATGGAGTGCATGAATCAGATCAAGAGTATAATAGCTAGAACACCCTTATGCTAGGTAGCATATTACTGGGCAGTGGATGTAAGGAGTTACTTATGACAGCCATAAGTATTCGTAAAGCGGCTGACGGCGGGAACGTCATACGTCCTGTCGAAAACCAAGACGAGATTCTTCGTGGTTATATCGCACAAAATTATCGAGATATTGAACGTCAGGTGAAGGAACGCGAACGTCTTAAAGCTGAGCCCAAGAAGGGTCTCTGGAATAGTTTGCTAGGGCGTTTAGGTCTGCGCTCTTCTTCATAAACTGAAAGTACTGAGGGAGAAAATTGACGACCGTTTTTTATCGTGGTGAGCGCCGCGACGTTAAGTCGTTTACTCCCGAAGAGCGCCAGGATTACCTGGATAAGAAGCAGCACACGATTAATGAAGCCAAAGAAGCCATTGCAGGTATGAAGGCTCGTATTGCCGATTTGGAACGCATTCAGGCGATGAACCCAATACGCCGCTGGTTCTATCAGAAATTCCATATTTAGCGGAACCCTGAAGACGTAGACCCGCACGATCGCCCGCTCAAGGGCGCATCGTGCGGGTACTTTTATGCGCATAGATTCAGGCAGCAGCCTCGCATCTTGGTTCGCTAAATCGTAGCCTGAACCTCCATACATCAGATAAGGTTCGCCTGGGCGTGTGATTAAAAACGTATAACCTCAGTTGAAAAGTTCGGCTAGGCGAACTATTGTTAAATTACCCTGTTTCGCGCCGGTTTATCGAGGATGATCGACATTTAGGTACGAAGCCTCAATGAGTCGGAGGCGATTCCTACAGGTCAGCAGGGTAATGCATCCGTAGCATAAGAAAGCGAAATCATGACAACCGTATTCACTGCGCACCGTCACGGTGCGAACACTAACACTGTAAGTACCGCACATCCGCGCCGCTTTCTCATGCTGGGGATAGCCCTGGCTAGTATTCTTGTGCTTCTGCTCAGCGCCTGCACTTCGGCGGGGAAGCAAGAAGAAAAGAAGACTGTGCTCACCACCTTCACCGTGCTGGCGGACATCGCTAAAAACGTTGCAGGTGATCACCTGAATGTCGAATCGCTGACCAAACCCGGTACCGAAATTCACGAGTACGAACCCACTCCCAGCGATATTAAGAAGGCGCATCGTGCCGATTTGGTGCTCGATAACGGGCTGAACCTGGAAAGCTGGTTTACCAAGTTCGTGCAGGATTCTAACGCCCACGCACGCCACCGTGAGCGAGGGGTGCAGCCGATCAATATTGCCGAGGGATGCTTATGCCGGGCAAAGCCCAACCCGCATTCGTGGATGAGCCCCAGAACGTGCAGGTTTACGTGGATAATATGGTGCGCGAATTCAGTAAGCTTGACCCCGCCCATGCCGATGATTACCGCACCAATGGGGAAAATGCAGAAAACAGCTACAGCAGGTTCAGGATGAGCTGGTGCGCGATGTTAGCGTTCTGCCGAGAATCAGCGGGCGCTCGTAACCTGCGAAGGTGCTTTCTCATGCTGGCGGCGGATGCCGGTCTCAAGGAAATACATTTGGGCGGTGAACTCTGAACAGCAGGCAACCCCTCGCAGCTAAAGCTCGACCGATTGATTTTGTGCGCGAGAACCAGGTGCCCGCCGTATTCTGTAGAGTCTACCGTCTCGGATGACCCCATGCGCCAGGTCGTGGATGCGACTGGCGCCAGATTCAACGGCGTGCTTTATGTCGATTCCCTCTCTGAGGCGAGATGGTCCGGTTCCTACCTATCTTGATATGATTCGTCACGATGCGCGCACCATTGTCGCGGGGGCTGACGGGCAGCAATCTTAGCCGGTCGGCGGCGGGGGTGGCCGTCGCATGCCGCGCCCCGCCGGTGTCGTAGTGAGAGCCCCACCGTCACGGACGACGAGGCAGGGGCTCAGAAAAGTACGAGACGAAATTTATCGGGTATAAAACCTATGGAAAAACTGTTGAGAGTCGAAAAATCTGGGTGTCCATTATGGAACCGTGCGCGCCCTGTACGAGACTACTCGAGCTTGGTACCGGGAGTATCTGCGGGCTGATCGGCATAGACGGTTCGGGAAAATCGACCTCTTCAAAGCCATTATGGGTGTTATTCCCGCGCATACCGGAACCGTGGAGATCGCGGGCAAGGAACCATACCTTGCGCGTAAAAACGGCATTGTCAGCTATGTGCCGCAGAGCGAAGAAATAGACTGGAGCTTTCCCGTCTCGGTGCGTGGAGGGTCGTGGCGATGGGGCGGTACCGCGGGCTGGGTATCACCCGTCGGCTGCGTGCCACCGATAAGCAGGCGGTTGAGCACGCCCTAGAGCGCGTGGAGCTGACCGAGCTTGCGCATCGTCAAATCAGGGGCGCTCTCGGGTGGGCAGCGCAAGCGGGCGTTCGTGGCGCGGGCGATAGCGCAGGGTGCACGGCTTCTAGTATGATGGGCCCTTCGCCGGAGTGGATAAAGGTCAGAATCCATGCTCATTCAGGTGTTGAAAGCAGATGCGCGAGCGGTGCCACCGTGCTGGTTTCAACCGCTGACTTGGCGTCTCTACGCGCCTTTGCCGACGATGCTCTGCTGCTGCGTCAAACAATTTTTGATGCACGACACCCCGCAGGCGGTGTTAGCCCCGAAATTTGGTGCAGGCGTTTGGTATGCAGGTTCAGGCGGGCGCTGATAGCGGCGCATCCGACGAGAAACAGACCCGCGTGAGAAGGGAGAATAGCATGAGCATTCTGGATTACCTGGTGGAACCGTTCACCCTTCCCTTCATGACGCGCGCCATGGTCGTTACTGTGATCGCCGCCGTGGTCTGCGCTGCTTTCCTGCTGGCTCGTGATGCTCAGCTGGTCACTCATGGGCGATGCGATCTCGCACGCGGTACTGCCCGGCGTGGTGCTCGCCTATATTGCGGGGATCCCCTTCGCCGTGGGGCGGTGATCGCCGCGCTCGTTGCCGTCACCCTAATCGGCGCGGTACGGCGCAGCGGGCGCGTGCGTGAGGACGCCGCTATCGGCATTGTCTTCACAACTCTTTTTGCGCTCAGGCTCGTACTGGTTTCCGTGACACCCCTCAAGCACCGACCTGAACCGCTATTCTTTTTCGGGAACGTGCTGGGCGTATCCTGGCCGGATGTCTGGCAGGTGGCTATTCTCGCCGATCATCGTGGCGGGTGTCCTGCTGATTCATCGCCGCGATTTTTGTTCTGTACGCCTTCGACCGCGGGTTCGCGCACTATCGGGCTGCGCCCCAGGAGTTCTTGGGCGCTGCTTCTGGTGATGCTGGCGCTTACGAGCGTGGTGGCGCTGCAGATCGTGGGAGTCGTGCTCGTAGTCGCCATGCTTGTGATTCCCGGATCGACCGCGCGTCTGCTCACCGACCGTTTCACGCCAATGCTCGCGGTCTCGGTCGGGGTGTCGGTGCTGGGTACACTCGTGGGGCTTTATGGTAGCTACCACCTGGATATTTCACCCGGCGGTGCCGTGGTCGTTACCCAGGGCATTATTTTCTTGACCGTGTATATATTCGCACCCGCGCTACGGGATTCTGGGGACGGATGCGCGCGGCACGCCGCCAGCAGAGCAGGCTGAAGTCTGGCTTTGCGGCAGGTTCGCGCGGGGATCATGAGGTGCACTCGGTGGCCAAGGCTCTCACCGGGCGCAAGCCGCACGATGCGCCATAAGGGATGCTAAGCACCTCCGAGCCTCAGGGCAAAATTACCGGGGCAAAAGCTATGACGGGCGAGAGACAAAAAGCCCAGCCGCTGCGACGGTTCCTAAAGGGTATAGCGCCGACCCCGGGTTTTTGAGCGGCAGGAGCATCGGAATGATTGGCGTGCGCGAGAACCCGCACGTTAACCGCCTCCGAAAAAGGGCGCCCTCTTCAAGAAGTAAACGCGCGCCGGGAACAAAACCGTGATCCTGCAGATAGCGCAGCAGCCTCGGGTCGGAATCGGTGATCCGCTCCAAAACCACGCGCTCGCCGGGCTCGCACTGGGTGAGCGGAACGGTCTGTGGGAATGAGATACGCCCGGACGCATCCGGAATAGGGTCGCCGTGCGGGTCGCGCGTAGGATGGTTCAGAATCGCGTCTATACGCTCAATCATGAAATCAGAGACCGCATGTTCGAGAACTTCGGCTTCGTCATGCACACGGTCCCAGGTGTAACGGGTTTCCACCAGGAAGTTTCGATCAGACGATGGCGGCGAATCGCGGCGACCGCATGGGTGCGCCCCAGCGGGGTGAGCTCGATGGCGCCGTAGCGCTGATGATCGATCAGATCGGCCGCCGCAAGTCGTTTAAGCCCGTCTGAGACCGAAGAAACCCGCAGCCCCATGCGTTCGGCTGGGGCGGATGCGGTCGCAGGAGCTTCCGTCCACTCTTCAAGTGACCAGATGGCTTTGAGGTAGTTCTGGGTGCTCACAGATAGTTCTGACAAGGGCATAAGGATAAGTTTACCGAAGTTCGGGTTCGGGTGTGCCTTTTCTGACTGCGAGCAGATAGTATTTCGACGAAAAAGATAACGGTGCTATCTGCTCGCGGGTGAATCAAGTACTCGGTTGGGATGGGGTCATGAGCGTTCTTCTGTACGACTCGACTGTGGTTTCTGCACCGCGAGCGCAGATCTGCTGCGTCGCCTCGAACCGAGGCGCGTATTTTTTGCCTGGAACGCCTAAAAATCTTGTGCAGTACCGCGTGGATGCGCGCCGTTTTCGCCCACGCCTTGCCGTTCGATTAACGATGCTGGGCAGATCATCTACGGTTCGGATGCGATCGCTCTGACCCTGCGCACGTTCTCGGATGCGACGCTGCGTGGCAAGTTCCTGCGTGCCGCCGGGGTTCTCCTGTTGAACCCGCCGATGCGGCCCGTCGCGCACCGAGCGTACCGTTTGGTGGCGGGGCATCGGGCACAGATTTCTCGCTTTACCTCTCGCTTGGGGTGCACCTCTTCGTGCGCGGTAAAAACCGGCCTCAAAAACGCGAATATTTCGCGGAGTATTCCTGTAGTCAGCGTTTGAAGTACTGTTTATATGGCCGGAGGCGATGGTGTATCCAGCCGGTTGAGCAGGTCAGGTACCGCCGGGCGTGCCGCCTGCTCTTCGTGCCAGAGCGACGCATGGGCGTGCGGCTGACTGCTTGGGTGGTAATGCCGAGCGCCTGTGCAGACTGCCCGCTGTTGCCCGCGGACCCGGGAACCAGCGGATCGACGACCCGCCATTCGAGCCTCGGTGCGGTCGGAACATACCCGATACAGCAGGCGTGCGGGCCCCGAAGCCATGTCTGCGACTGCGCGATGTGTGCCGATGCCGCAATACCGCGGGCGGGGGCGCCGGTGCGTGCCGCCTCCACGGCGAGCCGTGAGAAATGTCGAGGCGTCGCCAATGCGGTCGTTCGTGCTGACCGTTCCCAGTGCCCCGGCAGATCGGGGAATGCCAGCTCGCCAACTCCGATGCCGACCCAGAAGCCGTTATCGCGCGCGGCAATGAGCGCCGCGTGTAGTGCGTCGCTGGCACAGTCGAAGGCACCCTGAATTTCGTCCGGATAGGTTTGTGCGAATTCAACTCGGGGGTTGAGCTTTGTGAGTTCGTCCGACAGCGCAGTGAGTGAGTGCTGTGCGGAACGTTGAATAAAGGTTAGAACGAACACCTTCCTATTATGCCGTAAAACCTTCAACAAGCTGCGTAAGGTTCGCCGTAATACCGGCAACATTTAAAACCCCAAAAATACGCATTGATAAGGCGAATTATCGCGAGCATGCACTGTGTGCAGAAATCCTCAAAAGGACGTAGAACACCCCCGAAAGGAAAATAATTTTCATGCAAGTGCACGTTGAATTATTCGCTTTCGGGGGCGTTGAGCGGTTGATAGACGGGGCTATCGTGGAACTACTGTGCGTTCGTTACCTGCGAGATATGGGGCAGCTGACGTAGCGGCTACTGGAATACCATCACCACAGCGACGGGAAAATGAACACCGCGTGGGAACAGCGCCGTGTGCGTAATGCCCCAATCAACAATGAGGGAAGCCTGCCAGCAGAACAGCCAGCGGGGTCAGCGCCATGTTCAGGGATGCCTGCACCAGTGCACGCGACCGATCATGTGCTCCGGGGTGGATGCGTTAATGTACGCAATGATGCTCGAGGTGAAGGAGGAAGCACAATACCCGCCAACACAATCAGCAGGCACACCGCCCACAGCATCGAATGAACCACCGGCAGCAACAGGGTAGCAGGCCGACGCAGCGTGGCCGGGAGGTGATACCGAGGCAGGGCCGAGGCGCAAACTTCTCGGTCAGCGGGCCGACCGGGAACGAACCGAGCAACACGCCCACCGAAGGCGCTCGCAAGATGCCGATGAAGAGCGGGTGTGCGCCCTCCAGGGTGTAGTAGTAGATGAAGGTGAGCGGAATGCCGACCGTTCCAAAGTTTGCAAGCGTTGAAACGAACGCAATGGACACCAGCACCTTGTTCTTCAGGATGTACTCGAAACCGGCTTTTGAGTCCTGCCAGAAGCTGGTCTTCTCGCCCTCCTCCTCTTCCGCGGGCTGCCGACTAGCGCCGTAGCTCTTGGGTGCGACGATGAACGCCAGCAGGTTGACGACCGCGTGAACTGCGGTCATGAGCACGGTCGAGAAGCCGATAATGATGCCGGCGACCGGGCCGCCCAGCAGGTTGGCGGTGGACTCGCGCGTCTCGCCCATACCGGAGGCGTACCCCAGGTGTTCCTTGGGGACTACGCGGGTGATGATGGACTGTTCACTCGGGTAGTCGAAGGTGGAAATGATGGCGGCGAGAGAAATCGTGATCACCAAAACATAAATGTTGGTGACGTTGAAAACGAGGTAGAGAAGAATTGCTATCCAGGACAGGGACTGGCCGATACAGGACAGTGCCAGGCACTTTGAGGGGCCGATTCTGTCAACCCACGTTCCAGATACCGCTCCGGCGCAGGTGGCGAGAACACCCGCGACGAAGAGGGTGATACTCGCAGCTTCGGGGGAGCCGGTTAGCGCCAAAATAATGATGGGCGTGGTGATATAGCTCATCGAGTCTGAGAGCTGGTTGGCCCCAATGGCGAAGAGAGTATTTCGAAAATCTCTATTCTTGAGTAGCTCGGTGTTGACACTCATGGGGATCTCCACTGTGTATGAATTACTGTAATCAGAACATATTTTTGATGTATTGCTTTACCTAAACTTTTGCGAGCTAAGTTTGGCGAGATACCTAATTCCTTCATATGCGGCAAGTGATCCAGATATAGGACTATGAGGAGATGTTGCAGCATTTATCTCTGGAACTTTATCTGTATGAGCTTCCTCGTAACCTAGACGGGTCATATTTCGTGAATTACTTTCACGGATGCATCTATAGCATCCTGTAACGCTGGGTCGTAGATGCAACAATTATTATTGGGCCATTGTAGCTTGCATCAATCCATGGTTTACCAGATTTTAATGAAGCATCAGAGAGCAAAATGGTATATCGTCTGGACTGTCAGCGCAGCGATACACTAGGGTCATATTCGTTGAAAATATTTAATGAGGGTCATCAGAGAGTAATTTTTCTTATCCTCGGATGTAATAAAAATTTTTGAATTTATTTTTGGAGATCATGGCAGCCGTTGATGAGCCCAAGGTCTTTTTCTGTGTATAGAATTTTGCCTAGTGAGATTCGACTCTTCAACATTGTCAAAATCAACTATGTGTATTTGAGATACTCCTGAAGATGCTAAGTTCATGGCCACGGATCCGCTAATTCCGCCAAGACCTACAATTACAATTTTTCGAGGAGGGACAGAATATTTTGCACCCGAAAAGGGTCGCTACTTCCTGAAGTGTCAATCACAGAAAAAGATTCACGACTTCTTGAGTACCTATTAGATTTTTGTAGATGATTTAAAGGAAGAATCCATCTTCTATGTGACCCATCGTTATGGTGATTCTATAATCTTCCTTGAATTTTTAGGAGTTAATCCTAAAATTTTTGATGTCTTTATAACTACCTCATCTATCGTGTATTCTCCTATTAAAGATCTCATTTTAGGGTTCTTCAAAATTTCCCGAGGGGTCATGAATTGTGTTTGATATGCCTTGTGTTATAGATCCAATAATGAATCTATTGTTTTTGATTTTTATAATTGAGTGACCAAATCGAAGCTTTGGGTACATTTTCCATCTTTCTATCTGTTGGATGTTTGTATGCGTAGAGGGCTCGAGTAGCTGAGATTACCGAGCCCCTCTGGAATGATTGTTACTGTCCGCCTACACGATGTGCCCGGAGGACGGAGACCACCATGAGCCCTCTTGAGCTCATCTTTCGGATGAGGTAATCAAATCCTGAATATCGAGTTCCATTGGTGTTCCTTTCGACAGATGAGTCATCTATGGCTATCAGAATCTTGGCTGAGCGATTCAGCTCAACCCCAACATCTGTTGGTGTCTTAAATCATAGTGGAGATATGAGTCATATGCGTGAACTCATGTTGAAAAACTTTTCTCTCATTTTGAGTATTGACATTAGGGTTAGGGTTGACTATAATTCATTCTTGGTGCTTCACCCAGCCAGAACCCTGAATGGACCCAGCTGAACCCGATTCCGGGCACCAAAGACGCCCGCCACCGGTCAGCCCGCAACGCAGCAGGGCAGGGGCGAGGGGCACTAGAAAGGCACTACTCCACCAGGCCCGCGAAGCCCGACAGAGCCAGCACCTCCTCAACATCCTGCGGCACGAACGCGCCACCCGGCAGATGCACCAGCACCGCCCGCCACTGACCGCGCGACACCGCCACATTCAAACGATTCGGCAGGCACTAGACCCGGCACCGCGCCAGAATCAACCCGCGACGACGCCAACGACACCAACACCACCGCAGCCTCCTGACCCTGGAACTTATCCACCGTACCCACGCACACGCCAGCACCCGAAGAATCAGCCAGACCAGCGGCAATCAGCGCCTCACGCACACAATCAACCTGCGCGTTATACGCCGCCACCACAATACAATCCTCAGCCGCCAACGGGCGCGGCTGCGCTTTCAACTGCCGGAACCCCTCACGGCAACAACTCGCGCACATCCACCACCGCCTGCGCCTCCTGCAGAACGCACCGAACAGCCCACATGCTCACCGGATACGACACCACACCCGGCGCAACACCTGCAGGGGCGCGACCAGCCGTAGCCGCCGCGCTCGCCAACGCGCCATCATAAGACAACCACGAAACCCGCTCGCACAGCGCCGAATCCATACGCCACGACTCACCCAAGAAATAGCCAAAACGCGGATCCAACGCCGCCGCACCATCAGACAACCAACCCAGCGCCGAAACATCCACCGGGTACGGATGAACACCCGTCGACACCTGCGGCAACTGCTGCGGATCGCCCAGCAGCAGCACCGAACGCGCCGCACGAGCTGCCGCCACCGTATTTGTCAGAGAGAACTGGCCAGCCTCATCAACCACCAGCACATCCAGCGACCCGGCAGGCACACGACGCTCACTCACGTAATCCACGCCGTGCCGCCAGACAGCAAACCGCCCGCACCAGAAATCAGCTCCACCAGCTCAAGAATCAGACACCTCAGACCACGGGGCGGGGGTCGCCGACTTACCGCGCAGACGCACCGCACGCGAAACATCAAAACCATCACGGGCACAGCACGCCAACATAAGATTCTCAATCACCGCATGCGACTGAGCCACCACGCCCACCTTCGCGCCCTCCGCCACCAGGCGCGCAATCACGTGTGAGGCGAGGAAGGTCTTACCCGCACCGGGAGGGCCCTGAACCGCCACATAGGGAATGGTCGAGAGCGCGAACCGCCGCGTGCACGGCATCCACCGTGGGCAGGTCAGAGGTGGGAAAATCAACCTCACGGGGTAGATTTTTCTGCATTTTTGGCGTTCAAGGCGTTCTTCTTCAGGCGCGGCACACGGCGGAACAGCAAATCCGCGGATGCGCTCTCCACCCCGTCAGCTGAAGCCGCCGCATCGAGCACGCTCGGCAGGGGTGCTGGGGAGGCGGAGCCTCAGGAAGGATCAGAATCTTCACCGGATGCGGGAGGTCAGGCATCAGCGCGCTAGGGCATGAGAGTACCGTCGAAAAAGCAGCCCGTGCACATCAGCCTGCAGGGCCGCCTCAATCGTCGCCATAGACACCGGATCGCCGGGACCAATGCGAAGGCGGGGCACCGTGCGGCTCATCCTTCACGCGGATGCGCTCCTGCAGAAGCACCTCTGGGAACTCGCCGGTCGACTCTTCGACAGCCTCTGCGGCAGTCTCTTCGGGGTCCGCAGAATCCTCAGATCCGGCACGGAAACCGCCCTGCGCCACCGCCAGCACGCGCATGCCAAAGAAACCCGTCGCCGCCAACTCAGCGGGCCACGCTCACCCGGATTCGACGCACGGAAATAATTCAGCTGCGACTCCATACGGTCCAGATGAGGTATCTGATGAGAACGATGAGGCTACTTCAGCAGTGGGCCGAACACGGTAAACTGAGATAACTAATGGTGAGGAAGGGAACGTGCTATGAGTACTCACACTGCTGAAGGACTATACCGCTCCGTCATGCGCAATGGAAAACCTGCACGTTTACGTTCTGATTATAAGAAGGTCGTAGATACCGAAGTTGGTGGAGCTACGGCGAAGCATTTCTCAACAGGTCAAAGAACGTCAGCAAAAGCAAGTTTCAAGATTCTCCACAGCCTTGGTGGACAACGGTGGTGAATCCGATTCGTATACTTTTTAATCGGTAGATTATCAATAGTAGAGGTTTATACCTGCGCATAACGTAGTGAGGTCATCCAGATAATCTGGATGACCTCATCGATTTATTTTTGTCGGGCTGGCAGAATCCAGCCCGAGTTGAGCGAGTCGAGTACCGCCGGGCGTGCCGCCTGCTCTTTCGTGCCAGAGCGAGCACGTAGGCGTGCGGCTGACTGCTTGGGTGGTAATGCCGAGCGCCTGTGCAACTGCCCGCTGCTGCCCGCGGACCCCGGGAACCAGCAGATCGACGACCCGCCATTCGGCCTCAGTGCGGTCGGGAACATACCCGATACAGCAGGCGTGTGAGGCGAAGCCATGTCTGCGACTGCGCGGATTGTGCCGATACCGCAATACCGCGGGCGGGGGCGCCGGTGCATGCCGCCTCCACGGCGAGCCGTGAAGATTCGAGGGCGTCGCCGATGCACGGTCGTTCGTGCTGACCGTTCCCAGTGCCCCGGCGAGATCAGGGAATGCGCAGCTCGCCAACTCCGATGCCGACCCAGAATCCCTGCTCACGCAGAAGCATACAGGGCCGCCTGCAGGGGCGTCTGCGGAACTCTCGAAAGCACCCTGAATTTCGTCCGGATAGGTTTGTGCGAAATTCAACTCGGGGATTGAGCTTGAGAGCTTGTCGAGAAGCGCAGGCAATGAAACCTGTGGGGAACGTTGAATGAAGGTTAACACGAACACCTCCATTATGCCTGAGCGCCTCGGGTTTTTGATAGGGTTTCGCGGTACGGGTTGGCGAGGGCAAGCACACCGGGCGATGCCGTTTTCTCACAATCGTGGCGGGGTTTGGTGACGACAGACTGCATGTGTCTCGCATAGAACTGTCTAGTATGCCTTGTCAGTCCTCGAAAGTGGGCGAGATCCAGGAGGCGGCGGAGCGTATCAAACCCAGGTATCCGCCCAGCGCCAAGAGTTCGGTGATGCTCTGTGGTACGAACCGGTGCAGGCTGTCGGATGCGACCAGCACGGAACACCACTGCCCGCGTGAGAGTGCCACGTTCAGGCGGTTAGGGGAGAGCAGAAATTCTGCGCCTCGCCCCGACACTCCGGCATTTGAGGAGGCCATTGACACGATCGTCACCGGCGCCTGCTGACCCTGAAACTTATCAACGGTTCCCACGCGCACGCCGTGACCGTCCGCATCCAGAAGTCTGGCGCGGCGCAGATGCTCCGCAATCGTATCGACCTGCGCGTTATAGGCGGCGACCACCACAATATCTTCGCCGGTGAGCTCGCGTGCAGACTGATTCGCCCCGGGAGTCCATAAAGCACCCACGAACTCGCCCGCTAAGCGCGTGACGGCTGCCGCCTCTACTTCGGAACGTACGGTGCAGTGCTCGTGGTGAACGCCGTACATATACAGCCCGGGATCGGCAGGGATAACAGGTTCTTCCAGTGCGGGAACCTTGAGGATGCGCTCGCTCGCCGCCGCTGCCGAGTGCAGCTTCCCGCCGTAGGACAGTGCGGAAACCGGCGCGCACAGCTGCGGGTGCATACGCCAGGTGACTTGCAGAAAATAACCGAAGGTAGCAGGCGAGTACCGATTGCCCGCCGGACAGCCAACCCAGCGCCGAGGTATCCAGCGGGTACGGATGCTCACCCACCGCCACCTGCGGCAGCTGCTGCGGATCACCCAGCAGAAGCAGGTTCCGTGCGGCTCTTCCAACCGCCAGGGTGTTAGCGAGCGAAAACTGCCCAGCTTCGTCAATAACGAGCAGGTCGAGTGAGCCCTCAGGAATACGGTTCGGGTTCGCAAAATCCCAGGCGGTCCCGCCAAAGAACGCCGGGCGAAGTTCCGGTGCCGGATTTTTCGCTGCTAAGCCCACCGGATTTGTCTAATAAAGCGGTCAGATCTTTATCACTGACCTCAACCCAGGGGTAATCGGGGAGCTGAGATTTCCCCTTGGCGCGCATCACCCGGTCTGCAGGAAACAGGTTACGTTCCAGGCACGCGGTCAGCATATTCTCTACGACGGCGTGAGACTGCGCCACCACGCCCACTTTTGCGCCCGCCGCAACCAACCTGGCGATCACCTGCGATCCCAAGAAAGTCTTACCAGACCCGGGCGGACCTTGAACCGCCACATAGGAACGGTCAAGGTCACGAACCGCCGCGAGTACCGCCTCAACAGTGGGCAGCTCGGCGTGAGAAAACTCCGTCTCTTGGGGCAGGCTCTCGCGGGTTTTGAGCCGCGGCGGGCGGCGTTCGATAAGGTCAAGCGTCCCGGTCGCGGCAACGTTGGGGAACGAGCCTTCAGCCTCGACCGCTACGTGTATAAGCGCCGCCTCTAGCTGCTTTGTCGTCACGGGTGCGCCCGGGGTGAGCCCCAGCGGGAAAGCCTCATGTTCTTCATCGTTCACGCGGATGCGCTCGGCAACTACCATCACAACACGCTGCCCGCCACCTGCCGCAGCATCCTCTGCGGGTTCGCCCGGTTCCTCATACGGTTCAAGAGACATAATTTTCGCCCCGAAAAAACCGAGTCTATGCAGCGTATCTGGCACGCGGGCCTGCGGGTTAGTCGCGCGGAACGCCTCCACCTGGGAATCGATGCTCTCGTATGCCTTCGCGGGCGCATCATCGGCACTATACAGCATAATGCCCGGTATCGTCGGCCCTTGAGGGTGTGCGAGATCCGCCATGGCGGCGACCGCGCGCAGGTACGCATTTTCGCCCCGCGCACGCGCTCCCAATCGGTTGCGGTCTCAACACTCTCGAAAATCACGCAATTGCGCGTATTCGCCCAATTCTCGTAGGGTTCGTGCAGGCGGCGCAGATGATCCCGCCAAAATGGTGCCTTTTCGCGGCGATAGAAATCGACTCCGAGAGGAGCATCGCCAACCGGGAATTTTTCGGCAGATGGCCCCGATTTTTCTGGTTTTGCTTTTTCGAGCTCGAGCAAGGCGTTCCCGCAGGCGCTCAAGCTGAGACGTACTCTTCATCATCGTCGGCGGGGGCGGCAGGACGCACCCGGTACGGATGCTGTGCCTTCGCGGGAATGCCCTCAAAAGCGTCGATTCCGCCGCGGAGTCACCGGAATCCGCCCAGGAATCCTCGTCTGAATCATCGCTGCTATGAGGGACGAGCTCTGGTTCGTCAAGCGTTTCGGATGTGCCGACTTCGGCCTCCACACGTGCCGCGCACGCTGGGCAGTTACCGCAGCTCAGCAGGTTGGGAATATCGGTGAGTGCCATACCCGCCCGCCATGATGCGCGCAAAAATTCGTAGCGTTCCGTGAGGGTTTTCCAGCACCGGGATTAGCCGCGCGAGCGCGTAGCGTTCCGTGCCCTGAGCGGTGTGTATTTCCACCTCGGCGTCCGCCGTATTCCTCATGTCTGCAACGCATGAAGCCTGTGCCGCCTGCAAAAGTGTCACAACTTCGGGGTCGAGCTGGGGCGCGCCGCTATCACTACGCACAACATGAGAGAGCTCGCTCGCGGTGGTGTCGTGTTCGTTCTCCAGGTGCCTGCCGTATGCCGTGAAAAATCGGCGTAGAGCGCCGTCTCGCAGTGGTGAACACGCAAAAGCTCCGTAACGGCGACTCTCGGCAGATCGTCGGGCGCGGATGCGGCAGAGGGTGAAGACACGAAACTATCCTTCGGAACGGGGTGAGTGAATATGCGCGAATAACCGCAAGGGTGCTTGGGATATGCGGTTGCTATATGCCCGCGGACGTACTCGACAGTCAGATAAATATACAATATTTTGCATATTCGTGCTCTACTGCGAGCTGGGAACCTCGGCGGGGTTTTTGTTCCATCGCCTGGAGGGCGTATCCCCTGCGGCACGTTCTCACCGGCGGGTGAAGCGGAAGACGAACCATCCGGGAGCCTGCGAGATCGGGGCAGAACCCGAACCCGTCGCATCGGGAGCCGAGGATGAACCCGGTACCTGCGAGCCCGAAGGTGCGGGCGTTCCCGTGGGAGTCGCGGGAGGTTCAGTACGCGCCGCTACAATCGCAGCGGCGCTATCGACCGTATCCTTCGCACCGGGCAGAGCCTCCGCACCGCCGACATCGTTGAGCAGACTCACGAAAATCAGGCGTGTGCCGTCTGGGCGGGTCGCATACCCCGATAACGAAATGGCTGTGAACAGCGTGCCGGTTTTTGCCGCCACATGCCCGCGCGCATACTTATTCGCTTCTCCGCTAAAACGATCCTTGAGCGTACCCGAAACACCCGCAACCGGGAATCTGCGCTCAAGCTCGTCATGCTTCGGATGCGCCGCCAACGCCCCCAAGGTCTGCGCCAGGGTGCGTGCCGTCACCCGGTTCTGCAGGGACATACCGCTCACATCCGCCTGCACCAACCCGGTAACCGAAATCTTCGCTTCCTGCAGTTTCTCGCACTGAGTTTCTGTGCCTCGGATGCGCTGCCTTCACGCCCGCAGCGATCGCCATATTGCGCCCCAGCACCTCGGCGAGCAGCATTATCGGACTCTAACATCATCACAAAGGCCTGATCGAGCGCGGATGCCGACTGAACCTGAGCGATCTGCTCAGCATCGGCCTCACAGGGGCGGCGGTCGGCAACCAGCAAATACGTACCCTGATTTGACCTCGCATGCTCTTCACTCGCCTTATTGGGCACCTTCACGAACGCCTCTAGGGCGGCGATTCCGGCGTCTTGCGGGCGCGCCGGTTTTATCGGGGTGGACTGCCCGGGCACGGTGTGCGAGGCCAGCGCGATCAGGGTTAATCAGGGGTGATCTGCCCAGATTCGAGGTCGCCGGGCTCCCAACCGGGGTTAGATCGCGGAACCCGTGTAAATCGTGGTGTCGAGGTAGACGGGGAAGGTGCCGTGCGCGACCTTGCGTTCGTTCATCTGCTGCACGGTATCCGCAGCGAGCGTGCTCAGCCCGGCGCGCATCGTCGGCGAACCCGCGGTGGCCCGGTTCCGTGGCTCCTTCCACGAGCAGAGTGTCGCCGCCTGCCACCAGAAACAGCCCATTTTACCCTGCACCACCGAGGTTGTGAAAATGCGTTCCAGGGGCGGTCTGCACGAGCGTAAAAATAGGTCAGAATCTTCATATTCGAGGGCGGGCAGGGCGCGGGGTATCAGGGCATCCGCATAGAGCTCCGCGTGTGCCATCAAGGGCGGTCACAAGCATGGAATGGGCGGGGTAGGTGCGCTCCTGAAAAGAGCTTATCGAGCCGGGTTTTCAGGTCTTGAAGCTGCTGAGTATCCAGCACCGGAGTAGGGGCTCGGCGTGGGTGTGACCGACGGGAGTTACGGATGCGGTGCCGCTCTGCGACTGTCCGCCGCTTGGGTTTGAGCATGCGGCAAGGAATAAGCGCGAGTGCTGCACCGAGCAGGGCGCGGCAGTGAACAGGGGTGTTTATCGGTTGGGGTGAACGCATCTTAAGAGCATAACGAATTCCGCCGCGAAATACCGAGCCGTTACGCGCATCGCGAGGACTGCACGCTACCAGCCCGCCTGGAGATAGCGTGATGATGTTCGCGGCAACGTATTCGAAAGCACGATTTTTGTGGCATTGAATGGGTGTTGTGCACGCGTTCAGGGGGTACAATGGGGGAGTTGTTCGCCGCCTTGATGCGCGGTGCAGAGGCTTACATTCATAGAAAGAGGTTCCCATGGAACTCGACGTCACGATTGAAATCCCCCGCGGCTCCCGTGTGAAGTACGAGATAGACCACGAAACCGGTCGTCTGTATCTAGATCGCGTGCTGTTCACCTCAATGCAGTACCCCACCGCATACGGCTACTTTGAGAACACACTCGGCGAGGATGGCGATCCGCTGGACGCCATGTTGGTTCTAGACGTTGATATTGTTCCCGGTGTGATCGTGGAGGCTCGCCCGGTTGCTGTCTTCTATATGCTGACTGACGAGGGCTGGTGGCGATGCGAAGGTACTGTGCGTGCCACCGATAAGCGCTACGATCACATCAAGTCGCTGGCGGACGTGCCCGAGCAGCTCAGGCTGAGATTCAGCACTCTCGAGGCGTTACAAGGATCTGGAACCCGGCAAATGGGTGAAGGGCGAAGGCTGGGACGACATCGCTGCAGGCAGAGAAGATGGTTCAGGAGGCGATCGACCGCTTCGCTGCTGAAGGCCACTGGGGTCTTACTCGCGTTCCTGTTAACATCGGGGCGGTTTCTTCATGCGGGAGCAAATAAAAGTGCTCCGTGTGAAGAAAACCGCTCCCGTATCGTACTAGGGGCAAGAGCGGTTCTTGCGGTTGCTATTACAGAGCCGCAGTTTTCCCGAGGGCTTTATTAAAGATTAATTTTGTTGTCGTTGCACTGCGCTACGTGAACGTATAGTGTGGGAAATAATACGCTGTTCATTAAAACTTCTATACATACAGAGACGGATAATTAGCCCATAATCTGGGTATCTGTAGGCGATATAGCATTATGTATTTCTTACTTAAGAGTTTGTTGTGCACCAGGAAATTTGCAGCATATGACGTCCTTGAAATGGATAAGCCGTGGTGAGGAGTATAAATGAAAGGCTTTGTATGTGAATGTCGAAATGCCATTCGTTTAACTGCCACAGCAGGGGTTTCTGCGATTTTCGCGGGTGCTGATACTGCTGCGCGGGCTACTGTCCCGAACGCAATACGCAAGGTTCTTAATATCAAAAATGTAAGCAATACGTCATATAGCACTACCGGCAAAACTAGGTTAGTTGTCGCCCTGCGAGCGCGCGTGTCAGCTCTGACCGATACAATAACGGAATATAGTAAAGCTATTGGGCGGAGCCGAAAAACGAATCGGCTTTGGGATAGTGTGTCTGGTCTGGGGAGCGCTGTCCGTCGAAGGACCTTGTCAATGAGGTCGGTGAAGGCGCCGCAAATCCTTGGGAAGCAATACTCACCCTTGAGGGAGTTACATCAGCATGTCTTCCAGAGGCTATCTTCGCAACTTTATGTGGCATCGCTCGTCTGGGGCAGCGTCTCTATGTTGCGTGGAGGGCGCACGAAGGAGCGTCAGTATACGCCGGATCATCCAGAGTATGTAGCGCTGAGGAGCGCGTTGAAGGGTGGTTACTTCGGTGGTTTTTTCGAATCGTTCTGTGTCTTTCTCGTGATTCTCGGTGCTCGGGCCGTTGTGCCAGGTTCAAAGCTTTCTGCGCTGTCTTTTCCGCGGCTGCAGATCGCTGGTATCGTATGGGTTTCCTACCTCATCTTTCCGCTAGTACTCGTATTGGTGCAGCGTCCACTGGTGGTGCGTGCGCAGCATCCCTCTCCGGGAGGGCTGCTATTCGCTGCATACGATATCTTCGTGCCGCCGCTGGTGTATCTGGTGGTAACACTAGGGATGTTTCAGGATGTAGGCAAGGCGGCAACAGTAGGTTCCTGTGCCTTAGTTTTCTATCTGATTTACGCGGCATGGCTAAAACCCTGGAAGCCTGGTTTAACCCGTACCCAAGTGCGTCACAAAATTCAAGAGACTAAACGGATAACCCGTGAACTGGTGGGCGATATCGCGCAGGAGTACGCCGGGATGATGCAGGAGCGTGCTGAGATTATGCAGAAGTACGCTGATGTTGATGACCCAGCTATTAAGAACCTATTTCTGCCGGGTAATCGCTACCGTATGCCCCTCGATTATGAAAAACGAGGAGCGCTTCCGTATACGCGGTGAAAATACTCCAACACGTGGAGAATGCGGGAAGGGATACATATGGAGAGCAGTCAGTATACGCCGGATCACCCAGAGTATGTACCGCTGGGCGCTGCGTTGATGGGCGGTTATTTCATCGGTTTTTTCGAATCGTTCTGTGTCTTTTTTGTGATTCTCGCTGCTGGGGCTGTTGTGTCCGCTTTGGGGTTCTCTGCTCTGTCTCTGATTCAGGCGGCTAGGATCGTGCTGATTTCTTACCTTATATCCCCGCTACTACTCGCGTTAGCTCAGCGTCCGTTGGTGGTGCGTGCACAGCGCCCTTCTCCGGGAGGGGCACTGTTTGCTACATACGAATTCTTAATTCCTCCACTGGTGTACTTAATGGTCGCACTGGTAGTAACTCAAGATACAGATAAGACCGCGATAGTGGGGATCTGCGCTTTGGCCTTTTACCTAGCTTACGTGGCATGGCTTAAACCCTGGAAGCCTGGTTTTACCCGGGCAGAGATACGCAGCAAGATTGAGCAGACCAAGCAGATGACTCGTGAGATGTTTGGTGAGACTATGCAGGAGCGTGCTGAGACGATGCAGAAAAATGCTGAGGTTGATGACCCTGCGGTCAAGGATTTGTTCCTGCCGGGTAATCGTTATCGGATACCTCTTGATAACGATGAAGATCGTTTATAGCTTCGGCTGGGTATCGAGCGCATCTGCGTGTTCCGGGAGCGGTTTCTTCATTTGGGAGCACTTAAAGTGCTCTCAAATGAAGAAACCGCTCACGCTTGTATATGTGTCTTCTCATCTAGAGAACCTTAAAATTTTTCCGAAAAATAGTTCGTATTTACTGTATTTTTAGTCTCCCTGCGGTGTAAAATTCTTAAAAACCGAACTATTATTCGTATTTTTAAGGGGGATGCGGCCATCATGCCGCACACACGATGGCTTTTCATGCAGAAGAGTTTGCTCAGAACTTCGGGCAGCGAGTGCGGCGCATCCGTAAGGAAGAACGGCTTACCCAGCTGGAACTTTCCTATATGGTGGGTGTAAGCGATAAAACGATTCGTGATATTGAACGTGGTAAGCCGGGACCATCTTTTGGGTCTGTGCTCAAAACCGCTGAAGTGCTGGGTATATACCTCGTTGTAGAAGGTGCAGATCATGCCTAATCCAGGACTCCTCAGGGCAGACATCTATAAAGCGGGACATCTAGCCGCGCGGCTCACACAGCACAGTGATTATTCTGTTCACTTCGCTTACTTACCGGGATATACAGGTGAACCTCTTGCCTGGTCTTTACCTTTAGGCATAGAGCGGGTGACACCTCAGAGTACTCTTCCTAATTTCTTTGCTAATCTCTTGCCGGAGGGATACCGCCTGAACGCCCTTGCAACGAGTCTAAAAACCAGCAAAAGCAATGAATTGGGTCTTCTTCTAGCCTTGGGAGCAGATGTGCCGGGAGATATACAAGTTGTTCCTGCGGGCGAGGCACCGCTGGAAGTACCAGCTGTCCTTGTTACAGATGCTGAATCGGTATCATTTCACGACTTGATGGGGGTTGTGGACCGTAAAAGTTTGCCCGGTGTGCAAGCAAAACTCAGTGCCCGTGTGAGCGCCCTTATGCGAACCCTGCCGGTAAATTGGAATAGTGAAGAAGCCCTTCTCAAAATAAGTCCTGACCGTATCCCATATTTAGTTGAAAATGAATTTGAACATTTACGCGCCGCACATACTCTCAAAATTCCTGTGGCGCAAAGCGTGTTAGTTTCTGATCGAGAAGGTATTCCAGGAATCTTAGTTTCACGATTTGACCGTGGGCCTTCTGGTGAACGCTACGCTCTTGAAGACGCGGCTCAAATTCTAGATATTCCCCCAGTCGCCAAATATAGTGCAGACGGTGACGTTACCAGCGAATCTCTTCTGACAGCAGTGGCAGAACGCGCGGCATCCCCTGCGCTTGCTGCCCGTAATATATATGTGCAATTTCTATATGCCTGGCTTACCGGTAACGGGGATTTACACGCTAAAAATATTTCTTTGCTTAAAACCCCGAAGAAAGGTTGGCAAGTTGCGCCAGTTTACGATGTGCCAAGTTCTTGGGTTTACTTCAAAGATGATATGGCGCTGAGTATAAATTCACGTGTTAAAAATTTGAAGAAACGCGATTGGGATGCGTTTGCCTACCACGCAGGAATTCCTGAGAACCTGCAACGCTCCTTGCATAAAACTGCTATAAAGGCAGCCTTTAGTGTGTCTTGGGATCGATTGCCGTTCACCGACTCACAACGGTATGGGGTGGAGCGGGAGCTGAGCCATCGTCGGTGGGAATTAGAGAAACATCTATAGAATAACGCCCGTGTTCCCGTTAGTTCCGGGAGCGGTTTCTTCATGCGCTGAGGGGCGTGATAACCGAGTACGCGAGGTATCACATAACAATCTGAAGCTGGCGAGAAAACGAGCCAAGTTAAAAACCGCTCCCGCTTTTACCCCCTGAGTATGAGGCTTCACCTCAGCACAGTTCGATACACTGTGCATATGAGCGAGAACAACACACAGAACCTGCTAAATGTTGAGCGCATCGCCAAAATCGTGGGCAGCCTGGCGCCCGCCGGGCCGCGCATGAAGCCCCAGGAGATGGCTGGCGTGGTCGCATCCTTGCGCAAAGCGGCGGAAGAATCCGTAGACCATGTGCACCGCATTACCGGGCTTGATGCGGCACAAGACCTGCGCGACTCCGAGGTTTTGGTGGTTGATCGAAGTACCTGGGCGAAGGCGAACGCGCAGGCGTTCTCTATCATGCTCGTGCCCTTCGTCAAGCCCGCATTCGAGAAGATCCAGCAGAAAAAACCGCATGCTGACCTGGACAAACTCCAAGAAGGGCTGGCCTTCGAGGTCGGTGCCGTGCTCTCGTTCCTCTCCACCAAAGTGCTTGGGCAATATGAACCCTATGCGGCGCTGGCCGGGTACGGGCAGCCGGGCGGTCGTCTGATGCTGCTCGCCCCGAACGTGGTCTCCGTCGAGCGTGAACTCAACGTTGAACCCGAAGATTTTCGCTTGTGGGTGTGCCTGCACGAGCAGACGCATCGGGTGCAGTTTGCCGCCGCGCCGTGGCTGCGCGACTATTTTCTCGCCAAAGATTACGGAGCTGGGCGATAGCGCCGCCAGCACCTTTCGACCTCAAAGATGCGTTCCGTGCCGCAGCACAGGCACGCGCCGAAGAACCCGGGGAGGGGCGGGCGCATCCTGTGAAAGAAGCCACCGCGAAGGCACGCAAAATCGCGAGCGAGCTGACAGCCATTATGAGCCTGCTTGAGGGGCACGCAAACGTGGTGATGGATGCCGTGGACGCCCAGATTGTGCCGACCGTCAAGACGATTCGCCGCAGGTTCAACCGCCGCAGCTCAACCCAAAAGTTCCTCACAAAGCTCATTTACCGGCTGCTGGGCATGAACAAAAAGATGGCGCAGTACCGCGACGGGCAGAAGTTCGTGCAGCATATTGTGGATGCGGTCGGCATGGAACGCTTCAACGTCGTGTGGGAGCGGCCCGAGAACCTGCCGACCGAGCGGGAGATTCACAACCCGGACGCCTGGATCAAGCGTGTGCTGGACGAGGACGCCAAGGTGGTCGTAGCTGGTGGTGGGGACGAAGAGAATACCGCGTAATCCCAGAACGGGTTATATGACAAAACCGCGTGTTTCGTGACAATTTTTGTCACATAAAATGTCACGAAACACAGGGGTGTTTATATGGTATATATGCACGTAAATCCCCGGTATAAAGCGGGACTAATTGCCGTGAGTCTTATATTTATGTGACAAACTTACGTGACAAAACTCTAGATTTACATGACATTTTGTCACGTAAAACCCTTTTACGTGACACTTTATGTGACAAAACCGAGCATTATTTCAATACGCCAGCGTGCTTGATAATGCGTAATTCGCTGCTGCGTCTGCCGCGAGGATCAAAGGGATTTGCGAATAGATTTTGTCGTAGCGGCATATACAACAGAGAAGGACAACACATGCAACATGGACGGCAGGGGCGGCTGCATCCGGCGGTGGGGAAGGCTCGCCGGGAACTGGCTCGCGCGCTGACGAACCTGCTGGGTGAAGGCGCCATCAAGGGGACCGGGCGTGCGCGGCGAGACTCGACCGTATCGCAGCAGGGCGCAGAAACCGAGAAGCCCCTCGTGCTGGTTGCGTGCAGCGGCGGGCCAGATTCGCTCGCGCTTGCCTGCATTGCCGCGCATTTTGCGCGTCGTTCCGATGTGCGTGTGGGCGCCGTCGTGGTCGATCACGGACTGCAAGCCGACTCCGCCGAGGTTGCCGCATCCACCGCAGAAACCCTCACGAACCTGGGGCTGCACCCTGTACTCACGGAGCGCGTGCAGGTTCCGCAGGGCAGCATGGGTCCCGAAATGGCGGCGCGAACCGCCCGGTACGGCGCCTTTGAACGTGCGGTGCAACATACCGGCGCACGGGCTGTTCTGCTGGGGCATACCCTTGACGACCAGGCGGAAACCGTGCTCCTGGGGCTTGGGCGCGGTTCGGGCACACGCTCCCTCGCAGGAATGCCGCCCGTGCGCATCGAAAACGGAGTCACCTACCTGCGGCCCTTCCTCGCGCTGCGCCGCGCCGACATGCTGAATATTTGCGAAGCCGAAGGGGTCGCCCCCTGGAACGACCCCACCAACACTGACCAGACGCTCATGCGCGCGCGCATTCGGCACACTATCCTACCGTTCCTGCAAGAGCATCTTGGCGGGGATGTGGCACTCTCCCTGGCGCGAACCGCCGCAGTCGCCGGGCCTGATGCCGAATATTTGGATGCGCTCGCCGCCGCCGAATACGCCCGCCTGAAGCTGCCCGCCGGGGTTCATCTACCGGACATCCCCGGGGCTGATACGGTGCCCGGCAACCACTCCACGGATGCTGTCCCCGAAGAACCCGCCCCCGTCATTATTGCCCTGAACCGCGCGGAAACGGCGGCACTGCACCCTGCCCTTCGGATGCGCGTGCTCGCCCTGGCGACCCGCGCCGCGCAGGGGGAGAACCCCAGGGATTTGAGCGGCTGCAGGCGCTTGATGAGTTCGTTGCCGAGCACGCCACTGCCGGGCCGGTGCAGCTGCCCGGGCATGTGAGTGCCTACCGCCGCCGTAGGGTACAAGACCCCCGCACCGGCACCCGCGTGGATGCGCTGGTACTTGTTTCCCAGCAGTAAGAGCAAATCTTCGGATTCATAAGAAACTTACTGTGTTTCAGCTCTCAAAATAACTACAGTGCCATGTTAAGATAGCAAGGTACTGAAAATCCTTTGAATCTCGATATATCACAAGGATTCGGTGGTATACGGAAGGAAAAAGCATGGGACTTTTTGGCAGCGATAAGAACCCGAGGGCGGAACTTGCCGTTCTCTTCGCGAAGGAAGACGAACCGATGGAAGCCGCCATCGATTGGGCTCGTTCCGTAGCGGATAAGGCGGGTCTTGACCCTGCGAAAGATGAGGTTCAGCTGATTCGCGAGCTGCGCCGCACAGAGCTGAATCTTGATCTGAAAACCGCAACCTACTTGGCTGAGCAGACGGCGAAGGCGGCGCGGTAGCGGTTTATTCGTGTTTTCGGGGTCATTCTTCCAAAGCACCCCAGCAGACACCCGTGAAACGTAAGCCGCGCATCAGAATTTAAGTCATACTTAAAAGCGGACCAAGAAAATATACCCGACCCGGCGAAACATTCGGGCGGGTTCGGCGTGAAGACGCCCCGGCAAGAAAGAAGAATCCGTGCAGGCTCAAGACGTGCAGGACGATCTGAAGAACGTACTCTTCACCAAGGAAGAGATTAATGCGAAAGTTGCCGAGCTGGCGGCGCGCATCGACGAAGATTACGAAGGCAAAGACGTGCTCCTCGTGGGGGTTCTCAAGGGCGCCATTATGGTGATGGCAGACCTGTCCCGCGCGCTCAAGGGGCATTACACGATGGACTGGATGGCGGTTTCTTCGTATGGATCCGGCACGAAATCCTCGGGTGTGGTTCGTATTCTCAAAGATCTTGATACCGACCTGACCGGTCGTAATGTGCTGATTGTTGAAGACATTATTGATTCCGGGCTGACTCTTGCGTGGCTGCAGCAGAACCTCAAATCGCGCGGCGCGGAATCTGTGGAAATTTGCACCCTGCTGCGTAAGCCGAAGGTCGTCAAGACCGACGTTCAGGTCAAATACGTGGGCTGGGATATCGAACCTGAGTTCGTGGTTGGTTACGGGCTCGATTTCGCTGAGAAGTACCGCAACCTCGACTGCGTGGCGACTCTGCACCCGCACGTATACTCCTAAACCCGGTCGTGCGCAGCGTGCGCACAAGATTTGGTGCCCGCGCATCCTGATGAAAATTCTGGATGCGCGGGCCCGCTTATGCCTGCACGCAGAACTTCTCGAAACCGTGCGTTATCGCCTAGCCAATCCGCAGCCAGGGGTAAAGGTTTCCCTTGACGAGCTGTAGAGTGAAATCTATGAATAATGTGATGATTATCGATGGTCATAAGGCTGTCATTCAATACGATCTGGAAACAGACGTGCTGCGCGGTGAATTTGTTGGTTTGAATGGTGGCGCAGATTTTTACGCAGATAACGTTGCCGATTTGCACCGGGAAGGTATGACAAGCCTGCAAACCTTTTTGGAGGTATGCAGGGAACAGGGTCTGGGGACCGCCTAGACATACTTCTGCACGCCCGCACTGACTCCTTTTAGCCTTGAGGTGAAATGCCGCCGATGCAGGCGTAATCCGGCGGGGTTAGGGTACATTTAAAGTTGCATCTTTCTATCGTCACGGAGTGCTCCGGCACGCTGCGGCTCGTACCCGGCGTGTAGCCGTCGTAAACGTAAGGAATTAAGCATTGGCGCAAAAATCCAATAACTCGCCGAACGGCCCCGATAACTTTTTAGGCAGGCTGATCAATGGTCGCTGGCTGTGGGCTATCGTTATTGCAATTGTTGTCGTGGCGTTCTCGCTGAGCTCGCTTTTTGCGCAGGGCGCACGCCAGGTAGATACCAACGTTGGTTTGCAGCTGCTCAACGACCATCAGGTGAAGAGCGCGAAAATCTATGATGGCGACCAGCGTGTTGAGCTGCAGCTGAAGGAAGACTATAAGCAGGGCAGCAACAACTACGGTTCCTCTGTGAAGTTCTACTATGTGCAGCCGCGTGCCGAAGAAGTCGTGCGGGCCATGAACGGCGCCCAGCTGGAGAGCTACACCGATCAGCCGGTGGAAAACAGCTTCTTGGGTTCGCTGATTTCTCTGTTGCTGCCGGTGCTTCTTTTTGGTGCAATTTTCTGGCTGCTCATGGGTCGCATGGGCGGTAACTCTTCGGTCATGAGCTTCGCGAAGTCGCGCGCGAAGAAGTTCAACAAAGATAACCCGACCGTGCGTTTCTCCGATGTCGCCGGTGTTGATGAGGCACTGGCTGAGCTTGAAGAGGTGCGCGAGTTCCTTGCGGAGCCCGAAAAGTTCACCCGACTAGGCGCTAAGATTCCTAAGGGTGTGCTGCTGTACGGCCCTCCCGGTACCGGTAAGACCCTGCTCGCGAAAGCTGTTGCGGGCGAGGCTGGTGCGCCTTTCTACTCGATTTCCGGTTCCGACTTTGTTGAGATGTTCGTGGGTGTGGGCGCATCCCGCGTGCGCGATCTGTTCAAGGAAGCAAAATCTAACCCCGCCGCAATCGTCTTCGTGGACGAGATCGATGCGGTCGGTCGCCGCCGCGGCGTCGGCATGGGCGGCGGTAACGACGAGCGTGAGCAGACCCTTAACCAGCTGCTTGTCGAAATGGACGGTTTCGACGGCAACTCCAACGTGATCGTGATTGCTGCGACCAACCGCCCGGATGTGCTCGACCCCGCCCTGCTGCGCCCGGGTCGTTTCGACCGCCAGATCGGTGTGGATGCGCCCGATATGAAGGGCCGCCAGCGCATCCTTGAGGTGCACGCCGCCGGTAAGCCAATCGACCGTCGCGTCGATTTGGGGCAGGTCGCTAAGCGTACCCCCGGTTTCACGGGTGCAGACCTGGCGAACGTGATGAACGAGGCAGCCCTGCTGACCGCTCGCGATAACGGCAACGTGATTGATGACCGTGCTATCGATGAGGCTATCGACCGTGTAATGGCGGGCCCGCAGCGTGCTTCGCGCATCATGAGTGAGCATGAGCGGAAGGTAACCGCGTACCATGAGGGCGGTCACGCTCTCGTGGCTGCCGCCCTGCGCAACTCCGCGCCGGTTACCAAGATTACGATTCTGCCGCGTGGCCGTGCACTGGGTTACACGATGGTCATGCCGCAGGACGATAAGTACTCGACCACACGCCACGAGCTACTGGATCAGATGGCCTATGCGATGGGTGGCCGCGCGGCTGAGGAAATCGTATTCCACGATCCCTCTACGGGTGCCGCGAACGATATTCAGAAGGCGAGCGATACCGCACGCAAAATGGTAGCCGACTACGGTATGAGCGCCCTGCTGGGTTCGGTAAAACTTGGCAGCGACGACACCGAACCGTTCATGGGCGGCGATCCTTCGGCGGCACGTAACTACTCTGACAAGACCGCCTACAAGATCGATATCGAGGTGCGTAAACTTCTGGAAGAGGCTCATGATGAGGCTTTCCAGATTCTTGTGGAGAACCGCGATGTGCTTGACCGCTTGGCGTTCGCTCTGCTGGAGAAAGAGACTCTGCTGGAGAACGAGATCGCGGAGATCTTTCAAAGGATGTTCGTAAGCGCCCCGAACGCGAGCACTGGTACTCCAAGGAAGGCCGCGAACGCACCGACATTCCGCCGGTGAAGGCCCCGAGCGAACTTGCCGCAGAGAAGAATGGCCTGGAGGGCGATTCCGATCCGACTGTGGCGATGAAGGCTCCTACGACTGCGTCCATGCCGACTGCGCCCGAGCAGACGGCGCCGGGTCAGAACCTGCCCGGTCAGGGTGGTCAGCCTCAGCAGATGCCGCATCCGGGCACGCAGGATATTGAGGATACCGACCCGACCGTGGCGATGCCTCCGCAGCAATACCCTGAGCAGCGGCAGTTCCCCGGCCAGTATCCTGAACAGCATCCGGGACAGCAGAATGGGCAGCAGCAGAACCCGTACCCGTACAACCCGAACCAGAACCCCTATGGAGGGTCGGATGAGCGAGGATAACGGCTCGGGGGTGGATAAGCCGCGCATTGAGGCGGCGGTGCGGGAAATCCTGCTGGCAATCGGTGAAGACCCGGATCGTGACGGTTTACAGAACACCCCGGCGAGAGTGGCTCGCGCCTACGAGGAGTTTTTCTCAGGCTTGCACGCCGACCCCGCCGATGTGCTGGGCACGACCTTCGATATTGCCCATTCCGAGATGGTGCTGGTGAAAGGATATCCCGTTCTATTCCACGTGCGAGCATCACCTGGTGCCTTTCCACGGGGTGGCGCATGTTGGGTACATTCCCGGGGCTGACGGCAAGGTGACGGGGCTGAGCAAGCTGGCGCGGGTGCTTGAGGTTTATGCGCGCCGCCCCCAGGTGCAGGAGCGGCTGACCACGCAGGTGGTGGAGGCGCTGGAGGAGCACCTAAACCCGCGCGGTGCGATCGTTGTTATTGAGGCCGAGCATATGTGCATGTCGATGCGCGGCGTGCGCAAACCCGGCGCGAAAACCGTCACGAGTGCGGTGCGCGGGCAGCTCAAGAACGCGGCAACTCGTGCCGAGGCGATGAGCCTGATTTTCTCGAAGCACTAGTTTCTTATTCCGTGAGCAGGTGGTTTTTGGCCGAGCAGGTAGGAAAATCCTACCTTTTCGGCCAAAAACCACCTGCTCGCGTTGAAAGACAGAAGAGTCCCTTGGCTTTGAACCATTCTCACGTACAATAAAGGCTGTAGGGGGAAAGTATGACTCATATACTCTCTGGTACTCGCATTACCGCATCCGAGGCTGAGGAGAATCAGGCTTTTGCAGATGCAGCTTTGGCATTAGCTGGTCATCATGTCACTGATCCTGTGCTGAAAGATATTGTGGATCAGGCAGCTCATCATGCCATCACTGCCGATGAGGCTATTGCAGAGATCCGCCGCCATGTGCAAAGGGCATCGTGAGAGACCACGTTATCTTTCACACCTGGGATGATTACTATATTCCCGGCACTAGGGTGCTGCGAAATAAATTCACCACGCCAAACAAGCCCTTTGGTGAGACTGACCCAGAAAAATTGCGGGTTATGGAAGAAGCAATTACCAGCCTGAGGATCCGGGAACTTCGTGAGAACCCTGTGCTAGGTAAATTTGACTATAAACATATGAAAGCAATCCATTACGCCATTTTCCATGATATATACGAGTGGGCAGGGCAGGAACGGGTTGCGCCAGTGGGGCAGTTTATGTCTAAAAACGGACATGCTTACTATGGGGCTGGCCCGCACCTGAGAGCAGCTGCAGAAGCCGAGTACGCAAAGCTTGCCCAGAAGAATTTTCTGCGAGATTTAGACCAAGATACTTTTGCAGCTGAGCTCGCTGAAAGCTGGGGCGAGATTAATGTAATCCATAGTTTTCGTGAGGGTAACACTCGTAGCCAGTTTGTGTTTTTCTCATACCTTACCGAATACGCAGGATACAGCATTGATACCAGCGCGTTCGCCCCCGATAGTCCCTTGTGTGAGGAATTCGTACAGGCGCGTTTTTATAGTCAGGATACCGGACGAAACGACAGGTTGGCTGCTGTTCTCAGGCAAGTAATCACGTTCTGAGGACAAGAGCGAGACTTAATAAAACTAAAAGCCCTATAACAGTCTTACAAGGATGTATATGAGACCCCCTAGAATCCTGCCCGAATTCCTTGCGTGGGCAGATGAGATTGATGATGCGGGCAGAATTTCCGATCAAAACCATCTAGAGGCCGCACTAGGCTCGCCGTGGTTACCCGGGAGGAGCGGGTACCGGAAGATCGAAGAGTTTTGTGCCGCAATGGGTGCGGGGGAGAAGCCGTGTGCAGCCGAGGAAAGTTTTGCGTGGGTGAGGCCTGAACGGCTGATACGACTTGTGCAGTCGCTAGCCTACGCTATCCCGCAGCATGTGCATGGTCGTTGGGTGAACGCCCGGCTGATGCACTGCCTGTTCAACCCAAGCATTGACAGCTCTTTAGACCTAGCACAGAATGTTCGCGATTTTCACGAACAGAACAACAGACACCCGGATCGCACCCTCAACTTTTCTGCTTTTTATAACGCCAAGACACAGGGTTACGACCTGACGCCAGATGACGTACTAAATCACGTGATGTGCCCTGAAAATATTCTGTACCGCGAACTCAAAAACATTATTGGACCTGATATAACCGATCAAGAATCTTTTACCCGCACAGAGCGTTATTATCTGCGTAATTATGATTCAGCGCTTCTGGTCAATGACGTTGATGGGCAGTATTATGAGGCTTTTCGCAAGCTGCTCCTCAGACACTACCGTGCGGGAACTTTGGGCGATTATGTGCATCAGACTGTTAAGAATCTGCGTACCTGCAACGTGGAGTTGTATCCGTTTCGCTCATCGTGGGTGAGCGGGGTTGAAGATTTACAGAATGTCTATTCGGATTTTAGCGCCCGATTGGTGTTATACCGTCTGGCGCGTTATCTGCGCGATGAGCAGGAAAGCGAGCCCGGATTTTGGCTTGTGATGCGCAGCCGCGATGCTTGGTATCGGCACATTCAATCCGTGCTCACGAACCCTGAACCGCGTTATGGGCTGAGGTTTGATCCCCAAGATGCGCGCGAACTCGCAGACTGGATCTTCACGACCTATGCGTATGAGCATTCTAGCCGTTCGGCGATCATGACCCCGCAGAATCTCAGAAGCCTCACTCCCAAAGCTAACGGGTCCCTTCAGAAAGGCGAGCGCATGAGCGCTGACGAGCATACCCGCCTGAAGCGAGGCATCTTGCCGGGGTGAAGCTATGCTCTGTCCCCGCGTGTGTATGGGTGGTTTCTGCTGCAGATGCTGTTTTAGAGGGTGGAGCATGCGCGCGATTATAGGGTAAGGTAGCAACGATACGGGTGAGCACCCAGTCTGCTAAAACTATGAGTGCCCACCCTGTGAGGACGTTATACTAGCCAGTGGCTAATAGCGTCAACTGACTTACTTAGCGACCGCCTCGATGAATCGTGAACCTGCGTCAACAAGTCGCACGATCATCCGGGCGGTTTCGCGTTAAAACTGAACCGCCATTTCGTGCTCAACCAGACACAGTCCAAAGGAACGATCCACCTTTGCGGCACCCGTGCGATGCCAGCCTTGCCGTTCGTAGAAGCTGATGGCGCGGGAATTTCCCTCCAACACCCAGAGAGTCGCGCGCTCACATCCCCATGCGGCAAAAGTGCTGAGTGCATGGCTCATAAGGGCGTGGCCGACACCCTGGCCGAGGGCATCCGGGTCTATATAGAGTGAGTGGAGTCTTCCGTTTATCGTCTCGCCCGGAATAGCCCTTTCGGCGCGGTCAATCTTATCGGGGGTCGCGCTGAAACGGCAGAACCCCAGCACCGCATCGCCGCGTGCAGCGAGCATAAACGACCGTTTTTCATCATCACTCGAACCCTGCACGGACTCTGACCTGCTGGGCGGCGAATTCTGGAGAAACTGGCTGAGATACCCGCGCATCCGCTCGGTGTCTTCGGCGACGCTGAGCGAATCAAGGTAATCCTGAGATATTAAACCCTGATATGCAAACCGCCACCCCTGAACACGGATGCGCGCTATTGCCTGCGCATCGTAGGGGGTGGCGGGTCGAATCGTGAGGGCATCCGGCATGGCTTAATCCTAGCGGAACGCCTCTGCACGAGATAAAACTAGTGAGATTCGGCTTTCTTTCCCGTGGGATCATCCCAGCCGAGGGCTAGGGTTACGACCATACCCAGGGAGAGGAACCCTGCGCAGGTTGCGACACCGAACGCGACCCAGCGCACGGCGGTAAGTCCCATTCGCCAGAACAACCGTGATAAACGCCGCAAGAGCGATAAAGCCAAGAATCCAAGCGCCAACTTTCAGATTCATCTGAACCTCCAAAACCGTCAGTCTCTACGATGCGTCGTTACATTCCGTCCGGCACCGTAGCCGTACAGAACTCTATAGTCATAAATCCAGCATACCCCGCTACGCCCTGCATGAAAAAATGCGCATAAACCATACAATATTAAAACCGGTCGCGAGAAGGTTGTTTTTCGCCGACAAGGTAGGATTTTCCGACCTGCTCGGGCCAAATACCACCTGCTCACGGCACGAAGGGGTCAGGCGCGCATCCGTTAGGATTAAATCATGCACGCAATGATGAGCCCGCAGCCCCCCGCACACCTGCCCTGCGACGCCGCAGCCGCAGAGCGAACCCTGGTGATGGGAGTCCTGAATGTCACCCCCGATTCTTTCAGTGACGGCGGCGAACACTATACCGCGAACGACGCTTTCACCCACGCGCAACGCATGATCGCGCAGGGCGCAGACATTATCGATGTGGGCGGCGAATCCACCCGGCCCGGTGCGGTGCGCATCAGTGTTGAAGAGGAACTTCGGCGCATTCTGCCCGTGATCGAGGGGCTTGCCGAAATGGGTATCACCATCAGCGTAGACACCATGAACGCAGCGACCGCCTGTGCCGCCGTAGCCGCCGGGGCGCACATCATTAACGACGTTTCAGGCATGAACGTGAGCGATGAGATGATACAGACCGTCGCCGAGCTGGGCGTACCCTATATTCTGATGCACGCGCGCGGCACCTCAACCACAATGGATGCGCTCGCCGCCTACCCGCGCGGCACCGTCACCGAGGTGCTGGACGAGCTCGCCGCCCTGCGTGATCGCCTGGTTACCGCTGGTGTTCATGCTGAGAACATTATTCTTGACCCCGGGCTGGGGTTTGCGAAGGGCGGTATGCAGGATTGGGAACTGCTCGCCGCCCTTGGGCAGCTGCACGCGCTGGGGCATCGGGTACTAATCGCCGGTTCGCGTAAGCGTTTTTGGCGAATGCGCTGAACGCTGCGGATGCGGCGCGCACCAAAACCCAGAACCCCGCCGCGAGCGCGAACACCGTGCCCGACCAAATGCCGCCAGCACGCGCCCCCGAAGACCGTGATGCCGCATCCGCCGCTCTCTCTGCACTCGTGGCGGCCCAGGGAGTGTGGGGGGTTCGCGTGCACAATGTGCCCCCCACGGTGGATGCCGTGACCGTGGCAAATACTTTACGCACTGTTACCCGCACCAAACATACCTAAAATTATGTACCAGTATTCACATCAGCTAAGGAACACCATGCCAAACCCAGCACACGCCTACGCCTCCTGCGACCGCATTACCCTGACCGGTGTTGCCGCCGTGGGTTTTCACGGAGCGCTTGATTTTGAGAAACGTGAAGGTCAGCCCTTCGTGGTAGATACGGTTTTGTACACCGACTTCACGCAGGCTGCTGCAACCGACGACCTCGCCCAAACCACGAACTATGCGGAAGTTGCCGAGATTATCCGCACGCATATTGTGGGGGAGTCCCTCGATTTGATTGAGACTCTTGCCGTGCGTATCGCCCAGAACATTCTGGACGAATGCGCGTATGTGCATGCCCTTGAGGTGACCGTCAACAAACCGAAGGCCCCGATTGAGGTGACCTTCGGGAACGTGGCAGTGACCGTATTCCGGGAGCGTGAAGGCACGCAGATTCAGGGCGGAAAGGGTGCATGCGCGCGTGGGTAATGTACCGAACGCGAACCATTCGCACCCTGCACCCGGCATGGATACGTTAGCGCATACGGCGGTGCTGGCCCTGGGGTCAAACCTGGGTGAGAGCGAAACCACCCTAGAGCAGGCCGCCGCCGATCTCGTGCATCTTAGCGGGGGTGCAGTGCGGCTAGTAGGCGCCTCCGGGTTGTATGTGACGGAACCGGTAGGCGGTCCCGCCGACCAGCCGGACTATACCAACGCCATCCTTGAAGTGCGCACGAGCCTTGACCCCTACGCGCTGTTAGCGCTGTGCCAGCAGGTGGAGGCGCATCACCACCGGGTGCGGCTTGTGCGATGGGGTCCGCGCACTCTCGATATTGACGTTATTACCTATGACGACCTCGTCAGCGATGACCCGGTTCTGACGCTGCCGCATCCGCGTGCGCATGAGCGTGCTTTCGTTCTGGTTCCGTGGGAGCAGGCAAACCCGCAGGCGGTAATACCCTCTCGTGATGCCGCTACGGGCGAACAGACCCGGCATATCGTTGCCGATTTAGCTCGAAGGGTACGCGCAGCCGATGAACGGGCGGGGGTTAACGCGGTACGATTTATGCGAGACATGAATTTGCCCAAGAACCTATTTGATAGTGGTGCTGAAAGCGAGGGCGTATGAAGCCCATCCGAATATCCGTTATTGCGTGTGCCGTGGCGCTGGGGCTTGTTGCTGCAACAATCCTGAATAATCTGGTGGTGAACGCTGGCGGCGGTGAGCTTGCAATGTCGCCTGTGGTGGCACTGATTTGCGTGGTAATAGCGGGTATTACGCTCTGGTTTGCGTTTCAGGTGGCGCGTTTTCGCAATGTTGAGACCCGGCGCAAAGCGAAATCCATGAACTCTCTCATGGCTGCGCGTACTTTGGCGTGTGCGCAGGGTGCGATTTTGACCGGGGCACTGTTGGCGGGCTGGATGCTCGGGCTTATTGTCTACGATGTAGCGCTGGCGAGCGCTCGCGGTATTCCCGGGTTTTTCTGGTCTACTGTGGTGAATCTGGTTGGTGCCGTGCTGCTGCTGGCGGGCGGGCTGTGGGCGCAGTATCTGTGCCGTATTCCGCCGGATGATCCGGACGGTAATTCGTCTTCGGGCGGCTCGAATTCGGGTAAGCTCGCCGCCGATGGATATTCCCGCACGAGCGATCGACGATAGAGGGTATGTATGTCACAACTTTCACATGCTGAGGATGCTTCTTTCTCGCACGAGGGTGAGGGCTCGGTGACTGCGACCGAGGGCGAGTGGGTGCGCGCGCATCCTTCGTATACCAAGATTCGGCTGATACAGGTCGTAGGGTTTTTTATCACGCTGGTAGTCGTTTTTGCGGCGCTGACTGTGATGTTTGAGATGATGCGTTCTTCCGATGTTCTGCCCAAACCACGTGGCTGCCCGCTCTTACTGGGGCGATCGCCGCTGTCCTGGTGGTGTGGGGCATCTGGTGGGCGGCGCTGCTGCCGCGCCGCACCCGAGCGCTGGGTTATAGCCTGCGCCCCAACCATCTGATGGCGCGCCAGGGGTTGCTGTTTCGGCATGTGACGTCCATTCCGTATGGGCGCATCCAGTATGTAGATGTAGATTCCGGTCCCTTGGAGCGTGCTCATCACCTGGTGCGTCTGACGATTCGCACCGCTGGGGTGACCGCTTCTAAGGTGACGCTGTACGGTATTCCCACTGAACGTGGGCAGCAGCTGCGCGAGCTTTTGATACGCCGCGCCGATGAACGCATGGCGGCGCTGTAATGACACAGGAACCCCGAAACTCGAATAACCAGGACGTGCGGTCTGTCGAGTCTTCTAACACTTCTGAACACCAGATAACCCCGGATGAAGCTGCGGAAACCCTCACGTGGTGGCGTACCGATGTGCGCACGTTCATCATGAACATATGGGTTTTCTTTGCTTTTATTATCTATCTCGCGTGGGATTATATTAAGAATTCCTTCAAAAATAATGCCGAGAATGATTACTGGAATATTCTGCGGCAGCTGCCCGAATATCTGCTAAACCACGTTGGACATAACCCGGTAATGCTGTATGGCTACGGTGCTGCGGCGGTCCTTATTTTTGGCGGAAGTATTCTTTCGTGGGCGTTTACCCGCTACAGCGTGAGCGCGCATTCGGTATACCGCCACAGCGGAATATTTTTCAAGAAACAGCGGCAGATTCGCCTGGAAAGCGTGCAAAGCGTCGATATTTCACGCTCACTTGTCGCCCGTATTTTGGGGCTGTCCGAGCTTCGGCTTGAGGCTGCGGACGGTGCCGAAGAAGCCCTACATATCAAATACCTCTCGCATGCGAAAGCGCAGAATTTGCAGGAACGCCTGCTGCGCAGGGTGAGTACCCTGCGTGCCGCCAATAGTTCAGAGTTCGCCGATGCTGTGAGTGCTCCGGCTGAGAAGGATCACGAGGTAAACCTCGCGGGGGAGCAGCAGACAGAAGCAGGCCACAAGCCGGAACGGTTGCTCTTCAAAGTCCCCAATCTGCGGGTTCTTGCCGCGATCGTGCTCAGCGCATTGTTGTGGGCACTCCCGGTAGCGATTATTTGGGTAGGCGGTACGATCGTGGGGTGGCTGATGAACCCCCAAAAGGATCTGGGGCAGATATCGCAGTTTATTTTTCCGTCTCTGATTCCAATTCTCGGTTTTCTCTGGCAGCTGTGGAGCAGCTTCGATCAGGGAGCAAATTTCACGGTGGAGCGCATCCGCCAGAATACTTCGGATGCGCGCGGCGACAGCCTGCGCATCACCTACGGCTTCACGGGAACGCATACGCAAAACCCTGTTCCCGCAGCGTATTCAAGCCCTCAAGATCGAACAGCCCCTGCTGTGAAGCCCTTCGGGTGGTACCGGGTGGTGGTTAATATTGCGGGCGTGGCGGTAAATACGGAGGGTTCATCCGACGACTTATTTACCCGCAACACCGCCTTGCCCGTGGGTACCACCCGCGAAATGCAGCGGCTTCTTCACCTGCTGCTGCCGAGTGCGTCACCGCACAGCCTCGAAACCGTGCAGGCGGTCATGGAATCATCAAGGTACAGCCCCGCCGACAACAGCGAGTTAGGCGTAGTGACGGCACCGCGCCGAACACGCTGGCTTAACCCGCTCACCTTCCGGCGTGACGGCTTCGCGCGGGTGAATACCGAACATGCGAAAGCTGAAGCCGACCCGCACCATTCGGAACACGCCCCCACCCGGGATCTTCTGCTACTGCGTGGCGGCTGCCTGCTGCGGTTCCTCTCGATAGTCCCCGAACGGCAGGTGCTCGCGGTGCAATGGTCGCAGGGGCCGCTCAATCGCATCCTCAAAACCGCATGCATAAGTTTAGGCAGCGTTCCGGGACCGGTTAAACCCACCGTCCAGAACCTAGAGGTTCACGATGCCGAACGCATCGCCGCCGAGATCATCGCCCGCACTGACGGCACTCGGGCCTATTACACATCGCCTTCGGCATAATTCCTTGCTCAAGTCCGCCATGATCTTCGACGCACCTGGTGAACGCTGAAAAACACGCGGATTTTGCGGTACCTAATATACTTAAGAGTGTGACCACGAATCATCTGAAACCCGCACGCCTCGGCATCGGCGTTATCAGCGCCGGTAAAGTTGGCGCTGTGCTCGGTGCCGCCCTGCGCGCTGCCGGGCATTCCCTGGTGGGCGTGCATGCGGTTTCTGAAGCTTCTCAAGAACGGGCGGATGTGCTCTTACCCGGCGTGCCGCTCCTTGAGGTGGAACAGATTGCCGAACGCAGCGAGCTGCTGCTGTTGGCTGTCCCCGACGATGAATTGGCTGGTCTGATCGAGTATTTGGCATCTTCCGGGTCTCTAACCAGTGGGCAGTTGCTTGTGCACACCTCCGGGCGGCACGGCACCGATATTTTTGCTCCCGCAACCACATTGGGCGCTATCGGCTTGGCGATTCACCCCGCCATGACCTTCACTGGTTTATCCCCTGGATTTACAACGACTCACCGGCACTAGCTTTGCCGTGACCGGGCCCGCGCCTTTTATCCCTATAGCTCAGGCGCTCGTCGTTGAAATGGGCGGTGAACCCGTCCACGTTGCCGAAGCCGATCGTGCGCTTTATCACGCCGCACTGGCGCACGCCTCGAACCATCTCGTCACACTTTTGGGACAGTCCCAGCAAATGCTTGCTAGTATCGGTATTGAAGACCCGGCGCGTTACCTCGGTCCGCTGGTTCGTGCGACCGTCGATAACGCGCTTGCGAGTGGCGAAGGCGCGCTGACCGGTCCCGTGGCACGCGGCGATGCAGGTACCCTGGATGCGCATCTTAATGCGCTGATAGAGTACACCAACCACGAAAAAACCCAGGATATCGCTGACTCATATGCCGCCATGGTGCGCGCAACCGCATCTAGGGCGCATAATAGAAACTTATTAAACGACGACCAGAAGGCTCGGATTGAATCTACCCTGCGAACCCACACCACGGGCACGCGTCAATCCGGTGCGATGCCTGACGATAAGGGAGTTCTCGTCATGACTGAGACCTCGATGCCCCGCATCGTCACGACTATTACCGAGCTTCGCTCCGCTATTGCGGAGGCGCTTGCTGCCGCCCAGGAACGGCTGAATGAGCGCGCCCGTGCCGAAGCCGCCGAACAGGAAGGCGAGGTGCAGTACCGCAGCGCTACGCTCGGGTATGTGCCCACGATGGGTGCTCTGCATGCAGGGCACGCCACGCTTTTGCGCCGCGCGAGTGAACAGAACGATGTTGTGGTGGCGTCGATCTTTGTTAACCCGCTTCAATTCGGCCCCAACGAAGACTATGACAAATACCCGCGCGCCCTGGAAACGGATGCGCAGGTCGCCGCCGATGCGGGCGTTGATATTATCTTCGCGCCCTCCGTGGATGAAATGTATCCCGAAGGCGAGCCGCTCATTCGCATTTCCAGCGGCGAACTGGGCAACAAATTTGAGGGAATCACCCGCCCCGGCCACTTCGACGGCGTGCTCACCGTCGTGAACAAGCTCTTCAATATTGTGCGCCCCGCCGCGGGTTCGCACGAGGTTAACGCATACTTCGGGCAGAAGGATGCCCAGCAGGTTTTGCTCGTGCAGCGCATGATTCACGACTTCAACCACGACATTACCCTGCGTCCTGTCGCTATTGTGCGTGACGACGACGGCTTGGCTCTCTCATCACGAAACGAATTCCTCAGCGAGCAGGAACGTGAAGCTGCGCTGGTGATTTCCCGAACCCTCGCACTGATGCGCGAAAACTCGCTGAACCGCGGGTTTGAGAGCATCGATCTAGAGAGTGCACGGGCACGTATTAACTCAACCGAGGGTGTGCGCCTGGACTACCTGGAGCTTGTGGATCCGAGCAATTTCCAGCCGCCGACCGCCGATTCCGAGCGGGTGCTCGCACTAGTTGCGGCATACGTGGGTTCCACACGCTTGATCGACAACATGGATTTGCTGTAGCAAACCGTCACATTTGACCTCCTAAAACACGAGATAGGTACCTTTTGAGCAACGAGCAGAGCGCCACACCGGCCATTGCAGATATGTCCGAGCAAATGAAGATTCGCTTGGAGAAGCGCGCTAAGTTCTTGGAGACCGCGGGTGAAGCGTACCCCGTTGGGCTTTCGGACGCCGAAGGTAAGCGCATCGAACCGGATCATATCGCCGATATTCGCGCTCAGTACGACCCGAAATTAGAGTCCGGCGAGCTCACCGCCGGGGACGAAACCGACCATGTGGTGCACGTGCCGGGCCGTGTTGTATTCGTGCGCAATACCGGTAAACTCTGCTTTGCATCTCTGCAAGCGGGTACGAATGGCGACCGCATTCAGGCGATGCTCTCGCTCAATGAGGTTGGTGAACAGTCGCTTGCCGACTGGAAATCCCTGGTGGATTTGGGCGATCACGTGTATGTGACCGGCCGCGTGGTAGTCTCGCCGCGGCGAACTGTCGATTATGGTGCGTGAGTGGAGGATGGCCGCGAAGTCGATTCGCCCCATGCCCGTGCTGCACAAGGATTTGAACGAGGAAACTCGGGTGCGCCGTCGCTACCTGGACTTGATGGTTCGCCCTGAGGCTCGTGACCTGGTGAAAAAGCGCGCTCTGATTACCCGCACTGTGCGCCGCGTGCTGGAAGATCACGGTTATATTGAGCTGGAAACCCCGGTGCTGCAGCTGGTGCACGGCGGCGCGACGGCCCGTCCGTTCCGCACTCATCTGAATGCCTTTGACCAGCCTATGACGATGCGCATCGCCACCGAACTTCCGCTCAAGCGTGCCGTGGTGGGCGGCATTGAGCGCGTCTACGAAATTGGTCGCGTATTCCGCAACGAGGGTGTGGATTCGACGCACAGCCCCGAATTTACAACCCTGGAATGCTACGAAGCCTACGCCGATCAGTACGTGATGGCCGAGCGCATGCAGGAGATTATCGTTGCGTGCGCACAGGAGCTCGGAGTTACCGCGATTGAGACCGAGGACGGCACGATCGACCTGGGCGGTGAGTGGGCGTGGCTGAGCGTCTACCCCGGACTGTCTGAGGCTGTGGGCGTTGAAATAACCCCGGACACCCCCGCTGAGACGCTGCGCGAGATCGCTGCCAAGCATGAGGTCGAGGTGGATCCCGCCTGGGATGCTGAGAAACTTGTGATTGAGCTTTTCGGTGAAATCGTGGAGCCAACACTGCTGAACCCGACCTTTGTATATAACTACCCGCCAAGCGCCCAGCCTCTGGCGCGGCCAAACCGCGATGGTTCCCGCACGATTGAGGCGTGGGATCTGATTATTGGCGGTATGGAGCGCGGTACCGCGTTCTCTGAGCTGATCGACCCTGTGATTCAGCGCGAGCGTTTGACTGAGCAGTCCCATAAGGCTGCTGCGGGCGATGACGAGGCGATGGAACTTGATGAGGACTTCTTACGCGCCCTAGAGCACGGTGCACCGCCGATGGGCGGTCTCGGGCTGGGTGTTGACCGTCTGATTATGCTTTTGGCGGGTGAACAGGACCCTGAACGCCCTGGAACCGTGGTGCGTCAGCCAGGTATTCGTGAAACTATTTTGTTCCCGCTGATGAAACCGGAGTCGTAATTTCGGGCTTGATCAAGGCTTTTCTTTCGTAAAGGTCTGTAAACTGCGTTAAACCGTAGATGCCGTTCGTAACGTGTATGCGTTATCGGGCGGCATTTTGCGCTATCGGGTATGCTGTCATCAGCACGAAAGGTTGTGAGGGATTTTCATGGAGATTTTGATTGCGCTTCTGCCTCCTATTTTTGCCGGGATTGCGTTATATTTCATTTTGCGTTGGATTAACCGGGCGGATCGCGCCGAACGTTCAGCACAGCGTGATGTCGAAAAAGACGCTCAACAGTGGTACGAGAAGGTAAAGGGTTCACAAGGAACGGTAAATCCTTTTGGTACTGATAAAACGGGTAATAAAACGGAGCGTCAATAAATATAACCGTTAAATGACAACACTATTCTGTGTCATTCCTTAGAATTCTCTATGTTGGTAGTCATTAGTCATTTATTTCTGTTATTATGAAGGAGATAAATTAGAGAGTGTGACAACGTGCAGTGTAAAAACTCATAGTTGGAGCAATAAACCAAACTAAGGAGAAAACCCCTATGGCACAGAAGGTGCGCATTATTCTTGAGGACGACCTTGATGGTGGTCCCGCAGAAGAGACTGTACGATTCGGCCTCGACGGAGCTCATTACGAGATTGACCTATCCAGTGCTAATGCCGCTCGTCTTCGTGATGCAATTCGTCCGTTCGCATCTAAGGGTCGTCGCGTTCAGGTAGGCGCCTCCCAGCGCGGTTCCCGCGGTGGTCGTGGCTCTTCCGCTCGGTGAAGCGTAACCCTGAAACCGCTGCAATTCGTAAGTGGGCACGCGAAAACGGTCACGAAGTTTCTGACCGCGGCCGCATCCATCAGGAAATTCAGGATGCTTACTACGCAGCTATGAAGGCAGAAGGTAAGTAAATAGTATTGATACCATCGCTAATTCTGTGATGGTATTTCATCTGCCGACGGCGGGATGACACATCAAGTGTTATCCCGCCTTCTGTATAACGAGGTTTTAGAAAAAGCCCTTCATGAGAAGAGCTATCATCTTCCGGCTTTTTTATTAGCCCCCGTGATATGTATTTAGGTAATCACGTGGCGGGTATCGCCCCGGACCTTTTCTTGGTGTTTATGGAATCCCCGTTATCTTATGAGAGCAATCCTCAAGAATGTCCCCTAAGAATCTAAATACCGAAGCAGAATTATAACGTTTTAGTAAAGGGCGCGGAGGTACATTAGTATTGCTATAAGCTAAAGCAATATTAGGTCTTCTGATAGAGCCCGATAAAAGTTTCATGAAAATGTTTATGACCGTCGAGAAACGCCCGATGCGCATCCCGGTTTTGACTCGGTAAAAGGCTCCCCGAAAAATAGCGACACAGACGTTCTCTTGATGGCGAACAGTGCACCGTAGCCGCGCTTTTCCACGTAATCTAGTATCAAGCAAAATTTCCAAGGAGTGCGCAATGTTTGAACGCTTTACCGACCGAGCTCGGCGCGTTGTGGTGCTTGCCCAAGAAGAAGCACGCATGCTCAACCACAATTACATCGGCACCGAGCATCTGCTGCTCGGGCTGATTCACGAGGGCGAGGGCATCGGTGCCCGTGCCCTTGAGTCCCTCGGGGTTACCCTGAATGCCGTGCGCGAACAGGTGCAGAGCATTGTGGGCCCCAGCCCCCAGGCGCCAAGCGGTCACATTCCCTTCACCCCGCGCGCCAAGAAGGTCCTCGAACTTTCCATGCGTGAGGCCATTCAAGCAACCACGGTTATATCGGCACCGAACATATCCTGCTGGGCATGGTGCGCGCCTCCGAAGGCGTGGCAAACCAGGTTCTCTCAAAGTAGGCGTGCAGGGTGCCGAGGTTCGCCAGAGCCGTGATGGATCTTATTTCCGGGTACCCCGGCAACAACGAGAATAAGGAAACTGCCGGTGTGGGCGCGGGCAACTCCCGCGAGGGCACCCGGCGGGTTCGACGGATTCTCGATCAGTTCGAGGCGTAACCTCACCGCCGCCGCACGCGAGGTCAGCTTGACCCGGTGATTGGTCGTCACCATGAGATGGAACGCGTAATGCAGGGTTCTCTCACGCCGCACCAAGAACAACCCCGTGCTTATCAGCGAACCCGGTGTCAGCAAAAACCGCCGTTGTTGAAGGTTTGGCGCAGGCCATCGTGCACGGCGATGTTCCCGAAACTCTCAAAGATAAGCACCTGTACACCTTGGATTTGGGTTCCCTGGTCGCGGGCTCCCGGTACCGCGGTGACTTTCGAGAACGCCTCAAAGAAGGTGCTCAAGGAGATTCGCACCCGCAGCGACATTATCCTGTTCATCGACGAGATTCACACCCTCGTTGGCGCCGGTGCCGCAGAGGGGCGCTATCGACGCTGCCTCCATCCTGAAGCCGATGCTGGCTCGCGGTGAGCTGCAGACCATCGGTGCCACTACCTCGGACGAGTACCGCAAGCACATCGAGAAGGACGCCGCCTTGGAACGCCGCTTCCAGCCGATTCAGGTGGACGAGCCTTCCCAGGAGCTCGCCGTGCAGATTCTCGAAAAGGGTGTGCGCGATAAGTACGAGGCTCACCACCGCGTAACCATTACCGACGAGTCGATTGAGGCTGCCGTGAACTTGGCGGCACGCTATATTTCGACCGCTTCTTGCCGGATAAAAGCCGTTGACCCTGATTGACGAGGGCGGGCGCTCGCCTGCGCATCAAGCGGATGACCGCCCCGCCGAGATTAAGATTCTTGACGAGAAGGCGTCGAAGCTGCGTGCGCAGAAGGAAGACGCTATCAAGGGCCAGGATTACGAGAAGGCCGCCGCGCTGCGCGATCAGGAGCAAAAAGGTACTCGCCGAGAAGGCTGAGGCTGAGAAGGCTTGGCGCGAAAACGGCGATGCTTTCGGCGAGTGACCCTCCCGAGGTTATCTCTGGGGTGCTCGCATCCTCGACCGGCGTCCGGTGTACAAGATCACCGAGGAAGAGTCCTCGCGTCTGATCAAGATGGAGGACGAGCTGCACAGCGCGTGATCGGCCAGGATAACGCTATCAAGGCTCTCTCCCGTGCGATTCGCCGCACCCGTGCCGGTCTGAAGGATCCGCGCCGCCCCGGTGGCTCGTTTATCTTCGCTGGTCAACTCGGTGTTGGTAAGACCGAGCTTGCGAAAGCTTTGGCGGAATTCCTCTTCGGCGATGAAGACGCCCTGATTACCCTGGATATGTCTGAATACCAGGAGAAGCACACCGTGTCTCGACTCTTCGGTGCGCCTCCCGGATACGTAGGCTACGACGAGGGCGGTCAGCTGACCGAGAAGGTGCGCCGCAAGCCGTTCTCGGTGGTGCTCTTCGATGAGGTCGAGAAGGCTCACCGATCTCTTCAACTCGCTGCTGCAGATTCTTGAAGACGGCCGCCTAACCGACTCGCAGGGTCGTGTGGTGGACTTCAAGAACACCGTGATCATTATGACCACGAACCTCGGCTCACGCGATGTGAACCGTCGCGTTCCCGTGGGCTTCCAGGCGATGGATCACGGCGATGCCGATTACGAGGCGCATGCAGGCTCGCGTGATGGAGAACCTCAAGGAGCACTTCCGCCCCGAGTTCCTGAACCGCGTGGACGATATTATCGTGTTCCCGCAGCTCTCCGAGAACGAGATTCTGCAGATCGTGGATCTCTTCGTGGGCCGGTTGGCAAAGCGCCTGGCAGATCAGGAAATGTCGATCGAGCTTACGGATGCCGCGAAGGTTCTTATGGCCTCGAAGGGTTACGACCCGGCAATGGGTGCCCGTCCGCTGCGCCGCGAAATGCAGCGTAATATTGAGGATGCTCTCTCCAGAAGATCCTCTTCGGCGAAATCAAGCCCTGGCGAGAAGATTACCGTGGGTGTCGAGGGGCGAAGGCGACGATGCGAAGTTCGTCTTCTCCTCGCAGCAGATGCGGGATTTACCCCTGGAGACCGTCAATAAGATGGCGGAATCTGCCGTGGAAGAAGCCGAGCAGATTACCGGCGGGGCATCTGACTAGCGGCTTTCCCCTGTAGGCAATCCTGTGGGAGTTACTAACTAAGGCTTGTCCCCGAATCCTCACGCGAAGGGTTCGGGGACAAACCTTATATTGTGCAGGGTGTATTTGCCGTGCTTCTGATAATTATTGCTGTACCCCCGGCAATATCGCCTGTTTCTGAAAGTGTGTATGTCGGTGAATAACAAAGCGAGACGGAGTCGGGGGATAGTATGCTTAGTACATGCCCGCATCATCGGAAAAATCACAGCAATCTGTAAAATACCCTCCGCAGCCGGGACAGGGGCAAGAAGCCTATCTCGCCGAAACCCGGTCGCGCATAGGGTCGTCGATTAAACGCGCCGAGCAGGCGATGATGGCGGTCAAATCTAGGGTTCTGCGCGAGTACGATCTGAGCGTCGCACAGTATGCCGCCATGACTTCGCTCTACTATGTGCCCGGGCAGTCCGCGGCGCAATTGGCGCGTGCCGCAGCGGTAACCCCGCAGACGATGGCCACCATTCTTGCCCGTCTGGATGCGAAAAGCCTGATTACCCGTGTGCCCTCCGAAATTCACAGCCGCGTGAATATCGTGACCCTCACCGATGCGGGCGAAGAACTGGTTGTTCAGGCCGACGAGAAGGTTCGTGCCGTCGAGCGTGCCATGAGCGCCGAATTCACCTCGCAAGAGCGTGAAAAGCTGCAAGACCTGCTCAACAGGCTTATCGGGTTTCTTGAGCATAAGGGCGCATAGGCATACGAGCGCTTAACGCGATGATGCGGTCTTCGTACACGCGAAGACCGCATCGGTTCGCGCGGTATTAAAACCGCTACAGGCTTGCCAGCCACTCCTCAAGCGTGGTGGAGACGGTGTGATCTGCGGGATCGGGAATCAGCCCGCCCTGGCAATAGCGGAACCGAAATACGGCAGCTGCCGCACCAGCCTTCGGCGTTTTGCCGCCGACCTCGCCGCGTGCCGTGAAGACGCTTCACGAACTCCGCCGTTGTTCCTTCTTCTTCGCCGCGAGATCGAGACGATGCCTGTACCCGGTACCTTCTCGGAACCGTCGGCAACATCGCATACCAGCTGTGCTGCAGCATCCGCAGGGAATAGGCGCCATTTTTCATGGTCAGTAGCACCGAGACGGGCCCCACCGTAACCTGCTGAACAATGGGGATCAAGAAGCTCAAACCACTGCGTCGAACGAATAATAACGGTGTCTACGGCGGAATCCTGATAGGTTTTCTCCTGCGCCGCCTTGCCCGCATAGTAGCCGTATCCGCGGCTAACCGCCGGGTTTTCTACCCCAGCGATCGAGACGCAGACGATGCGCTTCACATCGTTATCAGCCGCCGCCTGCGCGATATTGCTGGAGGTGCTGATAAAGGCGGTCTGCGCCTTTTTGCTGCTCATGATCATGTTGTTAATCGCATCGATCACAACATCCACTCCGGTCAGCGCCGCGCTTAAATCCGCGAGCGATGAAACGTCTACCCCGTGTGAGCGGCTGATCGGCACTACCTCGTGACCGCGTTTTTCCAGTTCGGCGGCAATTTTCGAGCCGATGGTGCCGGTCGCCCCTATAACCGCTATTTTCATGGAGTCCTCCTTAACGAAGAAATGAGCTTTCCAGAATGTTTTCTCCATTTTTCCAAAGATTTCAGGTGAAAACAATATTTTTTCGGGGTTTATCGTGAGTTGGGGAATAGTGCATAAAAGGCCAAAATCTAAAGCGAAACTCTGTCCTTACGCTCTTTCGCAAGTTTATCTTTGAGAAGCCCGCTGTAGCATCGATCGATTTGTTCTTGGGACGAGTCGAGTTTGCGTAAATCCTGCACCGGAACCTTCAGCGCATCGGGAACCGTAATATCGGTGGAGAAGTCCGTCAGAAGTTCCCGCGGCACCGGTGCGTGCGCGGCGCGCAGAACCGCCATCATGGCACCGCGCAGCTGCCGGTCGGTGCCGTGCCAGCTCTGTCCGTGAGGCGTATACTCGGCCTGCGGTTTTCCCTGCCTCACCCACGCGCAGATATCCTCAAGAGGGCACTGTTCGCAGCGGGGATTCTTGGCGACGCACACGAGTGCGCCCAGCTCCATAACAGAGGCGTTCCACACGCAGGAGACGGCGGTATTCTGCGGCATCAGCTCTTCGGCAAGGGTTGTTTCGGCGACGTTCAAATGCTTATGGGGCAGTGCCTTGCCCGTGACGGCGCGGGCGTGCACTCGGCGGATATTAGTGTCGATAACTGCGGCGCGTCTGCCGAGGCGAATACTGTAATCGCCGCCGCGGTGTATGCCCCCACGCCGGGAAGTTCAAGAAGTTCGTCATAATCCGCCGGAACCTCGCCGTCATGATGCTTCGTAATAGCGACCGCCGCGCCGTGCAGTCGTTGGGCGCGGCGCGGGTAGCCTAGACGACCCCAGGCGCGCACCGCCTCCGCACTGTCTTCGGCTGCGAGGGATGCGGGCGTGGGCCAGCGGCGCATCCACTCTTCCCAAACGGGAAGCACGCGGTTCACGGGGTCTGCTGCAGCATGAGTTGCTCACCATCACGCCCCAGGCCGTGCAGTCGGCGCAGCGCCACGGCAGATCGCGGGCATGATGCTGGTACCAGGTATTTTATGCGGTGGTGTAGTTCGTGTGAGTTTTGTAAATTGAACATGGCAATAATTGCTTGCGTTGTAATGTATTACTGTTTCTAGGGTAGGTGATATTGGGTGTCGGGTGCCAATTGACCCACAATATACAGGCAACGTATTTTTATCTATTCCATGTAGCTTATATATATGGTTTTGCATGCACGACACCCAAAAAACCGTTATTCTTAACGGTATGTCTGAACTTGGTCCCGAATTACCCCCCGAAGTATACCGCCGCCGCCGTATCGTTGCCGTGGTAGTGCTATTCTTGTTTTGCTGGTTGGCATTGTTGGTATTACCACCCTAGTGAACCAGATTAATAAGGGGCCTCAAGACGATGCCGCCGCAGAGGCGACAGCCACCGGCGAACCTTTCCAGAATTTTAGCGCGCGCCCCACACCTTCTACGGTTGCGCCTTCGGGGTCGGTGAGCGGTTCAGCATCCGGCAGCCCGAACGCATCCGCAACCCCGTCCGTTTCTGGGACTCCCGTAGTATCCGGCAGCGCAACTCCGTCCGGGTCGGCGAGCGCATCCGCAACGCCAGCCGTGGCTCTGTGCAATGCCAAGGATCTGAAGGTGACGGTCGAGCCTTCAAAGAAGCAGTATGCGCCCGGTGAAATGCCGTCGTTCCACGTGGTGTACACGAATTCTTCGGGTAAGCCCTGCTTTATTGGCGGCGAGAAGGTTGCCGAGGGTGTGGAGATCAACATTACATCGGGCGACACCCAGGTGTATTCGTCTGCGAAGTGCACGCCCACTCCCACGAAGAGGACCGAGATTCCTGCGGGTAAGGAAGCCGCCAGCGATGTTGCGTGGGATCGTAAGCTCAATACCTCCGGGTGTAATGCGCTGAAGAATACGGCGAAGGGCACATACTGGGTGACGGCCACCGTGAATGGGGTGACCTCGCAGCGAGTGAACTTCCTGTTGAAATAGTGCCCACGGTATTTCCCTGCGGGAATATATAAAAGACGTATAAAAAGAGCCTTTATTGAAATAAAGGCTCTTTTTATCGTGTGGCTGGTGTTCTTCGGACTGTATCCGGCTAATGTTAGAGGTATTTTTCGAGGCTGCTTTCCGCCATGCGGGAGAGCGATTCGCGCACGGTGCGGGCACGATGCTCGCCTATACCATCAACATCACGCAGATCCTCCAGGGATGCGGCCATGAGTGCCTGCAAAGTGCCGAACCGTTCAACGAGGCGTTCGGCAATTGTGTTCGGAATAGTGGCGATGCCGTCAAGCAGGCGGTAGCCGCGCGGCTGCAGGGGAGTGTCGAGTTCGTAATCGCCGAACCCTGCGGCCTGGGCGATCATAGTGAGGTCCACAATATCCATGTCGGTAAGGTCGCGCAGAGCCCGAGATGCGATGGAGATGCTCTGCGCGGTGGGCCGCGGCAGGTAGTCGTGCAGAATAACGTCGATACCCGCCATATCGGGGCTGCGGAGCTCTTCAAGCTGAAGCGCCACCAGGCGACCGTTCACACCGAGTTCAAGCACATAGTGACTGACTTCGGAGATAATGCGCCGCACCATCTCCATGCGCTGCAGGGTGATAGCGACATCGCTGAGCGTAACGTGTGATTCGATTTCGAGCGCGGACAGCGTGGAAAGCACCTTGTTGAGGCGTTTCTTATAGCTTTCAAGGGTTTGGATCGCCTGGTTGGCGCGTGCCATCAGGTATTGGGTGTCTTCGACCGTGTACCGGGTGCCGTCCACATACACCGAAATGACGGACATAGAGGCGCTGACCGAGATCACCGGGAAACCCGTCTGGATTGCCATGCGTTCGGCGGTGCGGTGGCGGGTTCCGGATTCGTTGGTGTCGATGGTTGCATCCGGCATGAGCTGTACTGCCGCCATGAGCAGGCGGGTGGCGTCGCGGTCACAGATGATCGCGCCATCCATTTTGGCGAGCTCACGCAGGCGGGTGGCAGAAAAATTCGGTGTCGATGGTGAATCCACCGGAGAGAGCCCGTGACGGTGCGGTCTGAACCGAGCACGATGAGTGCGCCTGTGCGCCCGCGGAGGATGCGTTCTAACCCTTCACGCAGCTCGGTGCCGGGGGCTATCTGCGCAATGGTCTTCAGGAGGAGTTCACTGTAATCTGTCTGCACGAATATATTGTATCGTTTTAGCCTGTGTCACCGCCTTTGTGCGCGCCCCGCTCCGATATTCTCTTCTTCGGCTTTTGAAGATCTGGGTGTTTAAAACGTCAGGGTCGCCCGTACAATAAAAACCATGGCTGCACGCACAAAAACCACTAAAGGAACCCCCGCCTACCGCTGTACTGAATGCGGCTGGACCACCGCCAAATGGGTGGGTCGATGCGGTGAATGCCAAACCTGGGGGTCTGTTGAGGAAGCCGCCGGAGGTACCGTGGCGCGCACCCGTACCGCATCCAGCGTGCAGAAACCGGCGCAGGTGATTGGCGAGGTAGACTCGACCGTCGCCGCCTATATGAGCACCGGCAACCCCGAATTTGACCGGGTGCTCGGTGGGGGGACTGGTGCCCGGTGCCGTGATTCTGATGGCTGGCGAACCCGGCGTGGGCAAATCTACCCTGCTGCTGGATGTTGCCGCCACCTTCGCGCGTGGATACACCCCGCGAACCCCCGCCGCCGAGCGTGCCCGAGCGAAAACCCGCGACGTGCTGTACGTGACCGGTGAAGAATCCGCCGCGCAGGTTAAGCTGCGTGCGGACCGCATCCACGCCGTCGCCGATACCCTGTACTTAACGAGCGAAACCGACCTGGGGACCGCGCTGGCGCATATTGAGCAGGTAGACCCGGCGATGCTGGTGATCGACTCGGTGCAGACCCTTGCGTCCGCAGACGTTGAGGGCAGCGCTGGGGGTGTTACGCAGGTGAGGGAGGTTGCCGCATCGCTGATAGCGGCTGCGAAAGCACGCAATATGTGCACCCTGCTGGTGGGGCATGTAACCAAGGAAGGCACGATCGCCGGGCCGCGCCTGCTGGAACACCTGGTCGATGTGGTGTGCCAGTTCGAGGGCGATAAACACTCCAATATTCGTATGCTGCGCGCTATCAAAAACCGGTACGGACCCACCGACGAGGTCGGCTGCTTCGATATGCACGAGGATGGGATTGCGCCCGTGCTCGACCCGTCCGGCATGTTCGTTTCGCGCACGCCGCATCCGGTGGCGGGAACCTGCGTGACCGTGACGATGGAGGGGGCGCCGCCCGTTGCTGGCCGAAGTCCAGGCGCTGTTGGATCAGGCGGTGGCACCCGCGCCCAGGCGCACGGTGGCGGGGTTGGATTCGGCGCGCATCCAGATGCTTTTGGCGGTTTTGCAGCGCCGCGCAGGGCTGAACGTGGGCAAACTCGACTGCTATGTTTCCACGGTGGGAGGCGCCAAAATCTCTGAGCCTGCCGCCGATCTGGCGTGCGTGATGGCGCTGGCATCGGCCGCGCAGAATAAGCCTCTGCCGCGTAAACTCGCGGTGTTTGGCGAGGTTGGCCTGGCGGGGGAGGTGCGTGCTGTGCCGGGTATTCGCCAGCGTATTGCCGAGGTTGGCAGGCTGGGGTTCACGCATGTGCTGGTGCCCGCATCCCCAACGGGCGTGGGGCAGGTGCCCGATGGGGTGACCGTGCGCGAGGTCGCCACCTTAGGGCGAGGCGCTGAACCTGCTCTTCCCGCAGGATAAATAACTGCCGCACATCGTGACGTGAACCGCGAGCAGATAGTATTTCGGCGAGCAGATAACGGAATCGTTATCTGCTCGCCGAAAATACTATCTGCTCGCGCAGGCTAGGAGGTTAGCTCTGCACTTTCTCTTCCGCACGCACATGTTTGGGGAGGAAAAAGGCAGCAAAAGTTCCCAGCATCATTACTGCCGCATCGGTCAAAATGGCTGGGGAAGCTGCATCCGTAAACCCTGTGGGACTGAGGGACGCCGTTGAGAGCCGTAAAAATTGCGGTGAGTGGCAACCCCCAGTGCGACTCCTACTTGCCGCACGGTCATATTAGTTCCCGAGGCGGTTGCCCTGTCTTCAGGGGCCATACCTTGCAAGGTTGCTGCGGCAATAGGGGCAAAAACCAAGCTCATGCCCACTCCGGCAGCCATAAAAGGAGGTACAAAATGGATGTATTCAACACTGGGGTCGAGGATTATGCCGCTCCAGAGCAGCCCAATACTCATGAGTGCCATGCCGACCACAATCACCGGACGGGTGCCGACCCTGGATGTCAGTAGTCCTGTAAGCGGTGAAACAACGAAGGGTGCGAGAGTCCATGGCATGGTCATCAGCCCGGCTTCGAGCGGGTTTGCTCCTTGGACCACTTGCAAGAACTGTATCAAGATAAAAATAGCCCCAAAAATACCGAAGAAAAAGAGGAAACCCACAATATTCGCCATGCTGAAACTGCGGTTGCTAAAAGAGGCGCAGCGGAAGCAGAGGCGAGGCGGCGTGTGATTCCCACCAGATGAAGATTACTATAAGAGCAACGCCCCGATAAGACCGGTCAAGACCTCTGCGCTTGTCCATCCGGCATCGTTTCCACGCACGATGCCGTAAGTTATTCCGAACAGCCCTATTCCAACGAGGGCCAGCCCAAGGAAATCAAGCGGTTCAGGGGCGACCACAGGATTCCGGGATTGTGATCCATACCAGGGGATACAGAGCAGCGAATGGTACGTTAATCCAGAAAATTGCGTGCCAGTTCATGCCTTCTACGGCGCCGCCGATAAAGGGGACCGAGTGCTACACCGAGTCCAGCGACTCCTCCCCAAATACCAATAGCAGTAGCACGCAGCCGCTCGGGTACGGAAGTACTCAGCAATGCAAGGGAAAGAGGCATAACGGCAGAGCCGCCGATTCCTTGAAGAGTACGGGCCGTGATGAGGGCGCCGATATTATTGCTGATACCACACCACGCAGAGGAGGCAGTAAATATAAAGACTCCAAGGAGGAAGACGCTGCGGCGTCCAAACCGGTCGGCCAGTGCCGAGGACATGAGAATGCAGGACGCAAAGGTCAGGGTGTAGGCGTTTACTGTCCAGGTGAGCTCTTCCAGTGTGGCTCCCAGATCTGCCCGAATGACTGGAAGAGCATTGGTGACGACGAGGTTATCGAGGGAAGCCATAAACATAGGAATGGACAGTGAGATGATGATGAGCCAGGCGGGGTGGGCGCGGGGTTTTTCTGCCTGTTGGGTCTGTTGCATGGGAAGGTCCGTTTCGTCTAGCTTTAAGTAATCAATTGATTACTTAAAGCTAGGTTATCGGGTGATAACATGTCAATATGGCTGAGAAAAAATCTGCACCTGGGCAACGACTCCCCGCCGCCGAGCGCCGTGAACAGATGCTAAACGCCGCCAGAATTGTTTTTGGTGAGCGTGGCTACACCGGGAGCTACTACAGACGCCGTTGCCAAAGCAGCTGGAGTAAGCCAAGCATATATTGTGCGCACCTTCGGTTCTAAAGAAAACCTCTTCGTAGAAACAGTCAGCCGTGCTGTTGATAAAACCATTGAAGTATTCCGCACAGCCGCTCAAGGTGTAGAAAGCCCTCAGGAACTCATAAGAGAGATGGGGCATGCCTACGTAAAACTTGTAGCTGACCGGGGAATCCTGCTAACCATGATGCATCTCTTCACGATGGGACATTATGAGCGGTTTGGTCAGCTCGCCCGCGACGAATTTATGCGTATATACCGAGTACTGCACCACGAAATAGGGATGAGCCCTAAAGTAACCGAAAAGTTCTTGGCAAAAGGTATGCTCATCAACACGGTTTTAGGGATGCGATTAACCGATGTCATGAAGACCGACCCTGATATACAAGAACTCTTGGCATGCACATTCACACAGGAGGAAACCGAAAGCCTGGCGGAACTCGCCAAACTCCACACACCGCTGCCTCCTGCGGCACGGGGACGCACATCATCATAAAACGTGTCATATGCGTGAGCAGATAATATTTCGGCGAGCAGATAACGAATTGCTATCTGCTCGCCGAAATACTATCTGCTCGTGGGGCTCGGGCGGATCTCATGGGGATTAGACGCACACCATCAGTCACACGATACGAGCAGGAAAGACCTACCCCAGCCCCTCTTCAAGGTCTTCATCGCGCAGCATGATATTAACGGTGCGGGTGCGCAAATCCTCCTCCTGAGCGCCCGCAACATCAGCCTGCACAATCGGAATCTCGGAGGTACGCGGCGCATGCTCCGTCACGGCCTCGCCCAGCGGTACCAGCATGGCGGACGCATCCTCATGGTCCATACCGGTAGCCTCCAACATATCCACGGTTATAAGCCTCAGCATAAGCACCAACGACTCGCCCTCGAAGGTCTCTACCCCCAGATGCTTCGGTTCCAGGGTCTCAGCGAGAGAAATCAGGCGTTCGCGGGCAACCTCCATATAGTGTTCACGTTCATGTTCGGTGCTGGAATACATGCCCAGTCCCGTGCTCTGGGTGGCAAGCGCCAGTTCTTCGAGCGCCGCCGACAGCGTTTCAAGGGCCTTCGGGCGCAGCTGCACATGCGCAATCGTGGATGCCATGCGCCTGTTAAACACGCGGGTGTTGCGAATCGCCAAATCGATAGCCCCGAGGGTCTGCGCCAGCCGATCAAGCTCGATTCGGGTCTTCTTCCCCGCCCACGAAAGCTGCGCCATACCGCGCGCCGTCACCAAATCGTTCTTACTCGCCTCATACAGCGGCTGAAGTTTACGCGAATCCTGCAGGCTCTGATACGCCTGATCGTAGTTGTACCGGCGAATCGCCTTTGCCGCCAGAAAGAAGACATCCGAGAAAGCGCTCATAAGAGCCTCAGCACGCTGACGCGACCCATTTCGCGGGTCTTTGGGCATCAAAAACATCATAAGGAACGCCGCAACACCGCCGATCACGCCGTCAAGGCTGCGGGTAAACGGCAGATCTGAGGTTGGCGGCAACAGAATCACCAGGCAGGCCTGAAAACTGAGCTGAATCGTAAAAATAATGCCGTTATCTAAGAACCTGGCCAGAAGCACCGAAATAAACAGGGCAAGCGTGGCCTGCCAGATGCCGCGCCCGAGCATCTGCAAAAACAGATCGCCAATCAGAATGCCCAGGCTCACCCCGAACGAAACCTCTAGGATGCGCCGCGAATGGGTAGAGCCGCTCACGTACCCGAGCGACACCAGCGCCGCGACCGCCGCAAAAATAGGTTCCTCATGCCCCAGCACCCGCTCCGCAAAAAGATACGCCCCCATCGAAGCGATCGTGATCTGAATAGACTGAAAAAATCCCGCCCGAACGCGGTGAGCCCCGGCGCGGACATAGTTTAAGGACTGTTCTTTCAGGGATGCGTGTGCCATAGTGTCTAGTCTACCCGCCCTGAA
>BNJS01004393.1_pt1 | contig 89700 bp, 184 predicted proteins | sample 8540461 | NCBI WGS metagenome assembly BNJS01 (sample SAMD00202454, study PRJDB9452) | human saliva metagenome | isolation source: human saliva | place: Japan | reverse complement strand
TGCGGGCTGAACGAGCTGCACCTGCCGATGCGCCAGCCCGCTCCTCGATCATGCCCGGCAAGGTCGATCCCGTCATTGCCGAGGTGCTCGATCAGGCGTGCTATCAGGTCATTGCGGGCGATCTCGCCGTGACGCTCGGCGTGGAGAACGGCCAGTTCGAGCTGAATGTGATGGAGCCCGTCATGGCGTTCAATATGTTCAACTCGCTGAACTACATCACGCGCGCCGTCAATACATTTGTCGACAAGCTCCTCATCGGCCTTGAGCCGAACGTTGAGCGAGTGCCAGAAATGGCTCGACAACAGTGTCGGCATCGTCACCGCACTCCTGCCGCACATCGGCTATGAGAAACTCCGCCGAGCTCGCGAAGGGAGGCGTATACAACAGGAAAGCCCATCCGTGAGATCATCCTCGATCGCGGCATTCTCACGAAGAAGGAGCTCTCGCACATCCTCTCGCCGCGCCAGATGACGCGCCCGGGCATTGCGGAGTAGGATGTCCTAACTGTGATTTAATTGGAAAAAGTAGAGGTTTTTCTATTATTTCGGCGAAACTACTATAGGCAGTAATTTTGTCTATGGTAGTTTTGTTGTCTTATCGAAGGAGGTTTTCTTATTGGCTATTGCCGGAGGAATTATCGTCATTCTCGCGTTTGCCGCCATTATCAAAGAAGTACGAGACGCGCATGGTGCTGCTCGCCGCAGGCTTTCTCATGTGCTTTATCGGCGGCGTTATGGGGAATGCCGTGACGACGTTCAGCAAGACGATGGTGCATGGCTCGCTCGTCCCTGTCATCTGTACGGTGATGGGCTTTTCATTCGTCATGAAGATCACGACCTGTGACCGACATCTCGTCGAGTCCATCTCGGGGGTCATCACGCGGAGCAAGTTTATCCTGATCCCGCTCGCGACCCTGCTCACGTGGTGGATCAATATTGCCATCCCGAGCGCAGCAGGCTGCTCGGCGGCGGTCGGCAGCATCCTCATCCCCACGCTCATGGCGGCGGGGGTCCACCCCGCTATGGCGGCAGCAGCGGTTCTCGCGGGGACGTGGGGAGTGCGATCAGCCCGGGGCAGGCGCACACTATCTTCGTCGCCGATCTCGCACAGACCGACCTCATGACGGTCATCATGGCGCAGGTGCCGGCGGCGATCATCGCTTTCCATCGTCGCCAGTCGTGACCCTGACGGCGATTGCGGTTCTGCGCGGGGGGCCCTCGACGACGCGCGCCGCGAAACATACCATCTCCGCCTCGAGCGGGAGGAGGGCGGCAAGAATTTTAAGGTCAATCCGATTCTACGCACTCGTGCCGCTCGGTACCGCTCGTCCTGCTCGTGCTCGGCGGCAAGCAGATCGCCGTCCTGCCGCTCACCGATGTGCCGACGGCCATGATCGTCGGCACGGTGCTCGCCCTCGTCGTCACGCGCCAATCCACAGGAGATCACGCGGAAATTCTTCGACGGCATGGGGAGGCGATGGCGGTGATCGGTCTCATCGTCTCCGCCGCCGTCTTTACCGCCGGTACGACCGCCATGGGGCTGACGGACGCCTCTGATCGAGGCGATGAAGGGCTCTGAGTCCGTCGCAAAGATCGCGGGGCGTTCGGTCCCTTCATCATTGCGGTGATCTCCGGCTCCGGGCGACGCGGCGGCACTCGCGTTCAACGGTGCAATTACCCGCATGCGGAGACGTTCGGCATGACCATCATCGACCTCAGCTCGCTCGCCCAGATGGCCGGCCTCGATCGGGCGCTCCATGTCGCCGGTGGCAGGCGCGGCACTCGTCTGCGCAGGCCTTGCAAAGGTCAGCCCGATGGAGCTGTCAAAGCGCAACGCACTCCCTGATGCTCCTCGCGACCATCACCTTTATGATTGTGCTCTTCCTCGGAAAGTAGGCATCTCGCAGATTGATCAGCAAAGAGTCTTGGACGATTTCCCGCACCTCGTCTCCATCCGCTGCTCGACGCTCGATGAGCGCGAGATCGGCGATCTCCTCACGGCGCGTCTGCGTGAGCTCGGTGCGGCGGAGATTCACGAGGATGCTGCGGGAAAGTTCCTCGGCGGCAACTGCGGCAATATTGTCGCAAATTTTAAGGGAACGGCGACGGATGCGCCGACCGTGATGCTCACGGCGCACATGGACTGTGTGGAGCCGTGTGCCAATATAAAGCCGATCGTTGAGGACGGCGTGATCCGTTCCGACGGCACGACCATTCTCGGTGCGGACGACAAGGCAGGCGTCGCTGCCATTCTCGAGACTCTGCGCTGTCTCAAGGAGCAGAACATCCCGCACGGTGACCTGCAGATCGTCTTTACCGTCGCCGAGGAGGGCGGGGTCAACGGGTCGCGCTGTCTCGATACGGCGCTGCTCCACGCGGATTTCGGCTATACGCTCGATACCCACGGGCACGCGGGGACGGCGGCGTTTAAGGCACCGGGCAAGAACCAGCTGGCGGTGCGCATCATCGGCGAGGCGGCGCACGCCGGGATCGACCCGAGGCGGGAGAGAACGCGATCACGGCGGCGGGACGCGTGCTCACGGCTGATCCCGCAGGGGCGCATCGACGCGGAGACGACCTGCAACGTCGGCAAGATCGCGGGCGGCTACGGCGACGAATGTCGTCGCAGAGTTCTACGCTGGATTTCGAGACGCGCAGCCGTGACAGGGAAGCTCGACGCCTCACACAGCGCATGGTGGACGCCATCCACGGCGCGCTTGAGGGACAGGCTGCCGCGCCGAGATCGAGATCAAGAAGGACCATGATCCGTACGAGCTGCCCGCCGATGCACTGCCCATCCGCTACCTGCGGCGCGCGGCGGAGAAGTGCAATTTCCCTGTCGTGCTCGAGGAGGAGGGCGGCGGCTCGGATGCGAACCACTTCAACGCCTACGGCGTGCCGACCACTGTCCTTGGCGTCGGCATGACGGACTGTCACACGAAGGAGGAGAGCATCCTCGTACAGGATCTCTATGCATGCGGCGGAGCTCACTCTTGCGATCGTACAGGAAGTCGCGCGGGGCTGATATGAGAATACGCGAAAAGACACGGACGCGCGAGCCGTGTCTTTTCGTGCATTTGTGCACTCACGATGTGGGGTACCGAGGAACATCCATGATGGTGCAATAGGAGACATGCCATGGGACTTTATCAGTGGATACAGGAAAAGATCTTTGATACCTACGAGACGTGGCGGCTGAAGAGCAGTCTATCCAACAGCCCGGGATTCCATATTGTTGGCATTGACAATCATCTCGCAGCGATGCGGGACGGCAACAATATGTATTTGGAGCTGTATCCGCCGCAGGCGATCGAGGGCTGTACGTGCATGAAGGCGACGCGCGGGCGTGCGCACGGCACGGTGAATCTCTCCCTCACGATCGACGGAAAAACCTGCGGGATCCCCGACCTGCGCGACGAGGAGGCCGCTGCGATCATGCGGGCGTTTGTGCAGCGCAGGGTACTGCCGCCCAAAGAGCGGTATCAAGAGATGCACGCGACGAGCGGCGCAGAGCAAAAAGGCGGCGTTCACAGCACTGGCGGAGATGCTGCTCGGGGCAGAACGCGCAGGGGCATTCTGCCGCCGTGTGGAGCTGCCGACGCATACCGAGGAGAGCGACGCGTGGAATGATGCGTGGTATGAGCTCTCGGAGGAGATGATCTCCTGCGGGCGGGCTGTCGTACTGGCTACGAGAACGGCGAAGGAGGACTTCGTCGCGGCACTGGAGGAGCTCGTCGCGGGACGGGCGCTCTCACTGCCGGCGTCACTCCACGCAGAATACGGCGTCCCCGCGTGGTGTGAGGAGGTAAACGCACAGTGGACGGATACGCTGCTCGCGGGGATGGACGACGGCACGGATGACTACGTGCTGCTCATTCTGTCCATGGAGGAGTTTTCGCCGTGCGCAGGAATACGCAGAGAACCTCCTGCAGCGCATCGCACGCGCGGAGGAGATGTGAGGGCGCGGAAAAGCCCATGGTAAAGGAAATGCCCTGTGATCGTCCCCGTGTGCTTTCCATCAAAAATATGATATAGTAGAAATACCGAAGGAGGTGGCACGATGGCGACCACGGAGATGACGGATGATATGGTTGTGCAGGGCGCTCGCGCGGCGGTGCGTATTGCACTGGCGAAGAACCAGGCAAGAGGCGTATCGAGTATTGCTTACGATCGCAAGACGAAGACAATCTACGAGATCAGGAGCGATGGACAGCGTGTGCCGATACGGGTAAGATGCGATGAACAACATGCAGAAAAAGCCTGAAATCATCGTTTTTGCGGGACCGAATGGCTCGGGCAAGAGCACCTTTACAGAGATTCTGCGTCCCTCTCAGATGGATTATATCAATGCTGATGAAATCAAGAAGAATCTCAAGTGTGATGATCTTGAAGCAGCGCAGCTTGCCGAACGGCAGCGAGAGACCTATCTTTCTGACAAGAGAGACTTTTGCTTTGAGACCGTACTTTCCACGTCGCGCAATTTGGACCTTTTGAAACGTGCGCAGGAGATGGGCTATTTTATTCGTTGCTACTATGTCCTGACCTATAGACCCGATGATCAATGTCTATCGTGTAAAGGCTCGTGTAGCATCAGGGCGGGCACGATGTTCCCGAGGAGAAGATCTATGCGCGTTATGACCGTGCGATAGTGTTAGTTCCCAAGGTCGTCGCCGTGAGCGACATCTGCCATATCTACGACAACTCGGAGGAGGAGCCATTTCGTATCTTTTAAGAAGCGAAAAGGATCTGTGCTTTTACGACGAATGTGATGATTGGCAGAGAGCAAAAATTGGGACGCTGACAGGGATTTTGGACATGGAGCGTAAAGACTTGAATCATCGCGTGTAAACTGCATTTTCATAGCAAGGCGTGGGCATTTGCCTGCGCCTTTTTCGATCTCGTGAGAAATCGCGATTTTTGTGCGACCGTGCACTGCTTACCCCTGTTATGCTGTGGATAGCATATTTTTGAAAAAAATTGTTTACGTTGTACCGAAAAAAACGATATAATAAGCGTATCGAATGTAAAAAGGAGGTGATCCTATGGCAACCGTATCCGCGCAGATCCGCATTGATGCTGATGTCAAGGCGCAGTCGATGGCACTCTTCCAGAATCTCGGACTCGATCTCTCCACCGCCGTCAATGTATTCCTGCGTCAGTGCCTCATCCATCGTGGGCTGCCGTTCTCTGTGAAGGAACAGGGAGGCAACACGGCCGCTCCATCGTGCCGATCTCAGTGAGGCAGAACTCGAGCGCGAACTGAAAAAGGGGCTTAGAAGACCTCGCGGCGGGCAGAGTCCGTCCGGCGGAGGAAGTTTTTGCGGAGATGATGGAGGGACATCATGCAGTATCGGGTTGATGTTTCATCTCAGGCGGCGGCAGATCTTAGAAATCTCTTTCGATATATTTCGGATACTTTGCGAGCACCGGAGAACGCATATGCACAGCTTACGCGGATCAGGAAACAGATTCTCGGTCTTGCAGAACTGCCGATGCGATTTCGCACATACCCGAAACACTTTTGCGGGATATCCGCAAGTCCGCATCATGCCCGTGGATCATTTCGAGGGTGTTCTACACGGTAGACACAGGGCAGGAAAAAAGTTACCATCCTTCGCGTCATCTATGGTGGCAGAGATATAGATCGTGCGTTTATGTCATAGACTGCACGTCAAAAATCCCCCGCACATCGTGCGGGGATTCGCTGTTTTTCTGCTGCTCAGCAGGTATGGCACTTGTCGTAGAGGCCCTTCTCCTTGAGGGAGTTTGACCATGGTCTCGCCGATGTGGGCGACGGTGTCCGCGACGGGGATGCCTGCCGCGCTCAAGGCTGCGACTTTGTCCGCCGCCGTGCCCCCTTGCCGCCGGAGATGATGGCGCCGGCGTGGCCCATGCGCTTGCCCGGAGGCGCCTGACGCCCTGCGATGAAGGCAGAGACGGGCTTGTTCGGCATGTTCTCCTTGATCCACTTCGCTGCGTCTTCTTCGGCCGTGCCGCCGATCTCACCGATGATGAGGACGGCGTAGGTGTCGGGTCGTCCTAAAGAGCTGGAGCGCGTCGATGAAGTCCGTGCCCTTGACGGGGTCGCCGCCGATGCCGATGGTGGTCGTCTGGCCGATGCCAGCGTTCGTGAGCTGGAAAGCCGCCTCGTAGGTGAGGGTGCCGGAGCGCGAGATGAGGGCCGACGTGGCCGGGCTTTGCTGACGGTGCCCGGCGTGATGCCGAGTTTCGACTGCTGGGAGGTAGGAGGCCGGGGCAGTTCGGCCCGACGAGGCGGGTCTTTTTTGCCCTGCATGTAGCGGCGTACCTTCACCATGCGTCGAGCACGGGGATGTGCTCGGTGATGCAGACGACGAGGTCGAGCTCTGCGTCAACTGCCTCCGAGGATGGAGTCTGCCGCAAAGCGTGCGGGGACGTAGATGACGGATGCCGTTGCACCCGTTGCCTTGACAGCGTCGGCGACGGTGTTGAAGACGGGGACGCCGTGAACCTCCTGGCCTGCCTTGCCGGGGGTGACGCCTGCGACGATCTTCGTGCCGTAGTCGAGCATCTGCTGCGTGTGGAACATCGCTGCCTTGCCCGTGATGCCCTGGACGATGACTTTGGTGTCCTTATCGATCATGACTGACATATCGTATACCTCCCTCTCTCACGCCTTCGCCTGTGCGACGAGTTTCACGATCTGCTCTGCGCCGCCCTCCATCGTGGGTGCGGGGAATACGTTGCCGATCGGTGTGTTCTTGAGGATCTCACGTCCCTCCTCGACCTTCGTGCCCTCGAGGCGGACGACAACGGGGACCGAGGGATTTCCCGTCCTTCGAGATGATCTGGCCGCCTCGATGATGCCGTTGGCGATGTTGTCACAGCGGTTGATGCCGCCGAAGATGTTGACGAAAAATGCCTTGGCCTGGCCGCCCTCGAGCATGATGTTGAATGCCTTGGCGATCTTTTCGGACTCGGAGTCGCCGCCGACGTCGAGGAAGTTCGCGGGCTCGCCGCCGTAGTGCTTGATGATGTCGACGGTCGCCATGGCGAGGCCTGCGCCGTTGACCATGCACGCGACGTCGCCGCCGAGGTTGACGTAGTTGAGCCCTGCGGCTGCCGCCTCGCGCTCCTTCGGATCCTCCTCGGTTTCGTCGCGCAGCTCAGCGATGTCGGGGTGACGGAAGAGGGCACTGTCGTCAAGGTTGAGCTTCGCGTCGAGTGCGATCACATCGTCGTCCTCGGTGACGACGAGCGGGTTGATCTCGACCTGCGAGCAGTCCTTGCCGATGAATGCGGCGTAGAGTCCCTGCATGAGCGCCGCTGCCTTGCGGACGGCGGGGCCGGGGATGTTGATGGCGTATGCCATGCGTGTCGCCTGGAACGGAGCAAGGCCGATGAGGGGTCGATATACTCCTTTGATGATCTTCTCGGGGATTCGGCGGCGACCTTCTCGATCTCCACGCCGCCCTCCTCGGAGCCCATCATGACGATGCTCGCCGTCTGGCGGTCAACAACGAAGGAGAGGTAGTATTCCTTTTTGATCTTCGAGCCTTCCTCGATGAGGAGACGGTTCACGACCTTGCCCTCGGGGCCGGTCTGGTGGGTGACGAGCGTCTTGCCGAGGAGTTCCTGCGCGTAGGCGCGGACCCTCGTCCCGCTCTTTGCGATCTTGACGCCGCCCTGCCTCGCCGCGTCCACCTGCGTGGATCTGCGCCTTGACGACGATGACGGGGGTACTGAGCTTCTCCGCGTTCGCGATCTGCCTCATCGACGGTAAACGCCGGCAGTCCGTTCGGGACATTGACGCCGAATTCGCGCAGAACCTGTTTGGATTGGTACTCGTGAATGTTCATTTGCAATTCTCCCTTAACTTTTGTGACGAAAGCACAACTCTTGCTCCTATTTTACCGCCCCCTAGATGCAAAAAGTCTAGCAATTTTGTATAAATAAATGATTGAAAAACCTCGTGCAGCATAAAGAATTTCTATGGATATGGAACGATGTGGACTGCTGCGCAGAAGGTGCGCAGCAGTCTCATCGATGAAATACGCCCGCTCAGATCTCGCCTCAGGCGGTAGACGGTTTCCGCTGTCCAGACCTCGCCCTCATGCAGGATGGGCTGTGGAAATGCGGATGCGCAAATGCGTTCGGGAAGAACTGTGTCTCAAGGCAAAACGCACTGCGCCGTGTAGGGGGCACCGCCTGCCGACGAGCGGCGACTTGCCGAGGGCGTTTTGCCGTGTAGAACTGCAGCCCCGGCTGGGTCGTCCAGCAGTCGAGGGCGAGCCCCTGTCTGCGCACTCGTGACACGTGCTGCCTTTTTGAGATGGGCATAGGGCGCGGGGCGGGATCGCCGCGCAGGACCCAGTTGTGGTCGTAGCCGCCGGCCATGCGGAGCTCGTCGTAGTCCGCGTCGATGCGCTCGCCGATACGATGTGGACTGGTGAAGTCCATCGGCGTGCCCGCGACGGGGAGGATGCGCCCGTCGGGCAGGGACTCGGCGTCCGCCCACGTAAATTCATCGGCGAAGATCTCCACCGTGTGCTCCATGACGGAGGGGGCGGCTGTGCCGTCAAGGTTAAAGTAGGCGTGGTTCGTGAGGTTGCAGACGGTGTCTGCGTCGCTCACGGCGCGGTAGGAGAGGATGAGCGCGTCGTCGTCGGTGAGGCGGTAGGTCACGGTCGCCTCGAGGTTGCCGGGGTAGCCGCCCTCTCCCTCGGGGCTGATCGCTGTGAGCGCCACGCCATCTGCGACGGGCTCTGCCGTCCAGAGGTGGTAGTGCAGGCCATGCGTTCCGCCGTGGATGTGGTTTTGCTTGCGCGAGCCCGAGTTCTGCTCGAGCTGATAGGTATGTCCGCCGATCGTGACGCGCCCGTCCGCGATGCGGTTTGCGTGTCGTCCGACGACGCCGCCCATCGACGTCGTGTCGCGCAGGTAGTCCGCGCCGCTTCGATAGCCGAGGACGATGTCGATTGGTGTGCCGTTCACCTCGCGCGCAAACGAGACGAGCCGCGCACCATAGGTCGTGACGGCGATGGTTGTCCCGCGTGCGTTCCGCAGTGTATAGAGCTCGATCGCGCGCCCGTCCGGCATCGTGCCGAACGGTGATTTGGTTACCTCTGTCATGATATATCCCCCTTTGTCCCTGACACGAAATGATATGTCTTATTTTACCACAAATTCTGTCACAAAGAGACGACTTTCAGTGCAAAAAGTATCGCACCCTGTCGGGCAGTCCTCCGCCGCCCTCGAGGGCATCGTCCTCCTCCATTGGAGCGGGCTGACGCAGGAGGCGCGCACAGCGCACAGCGCGGTCGATGACAAAGAGGGCGGGCAGCCGCTCCGCGCACATGCCGCAGGAGACACAGGCAGTGCTGTCGATGGATAGGGTCATCATGTCCTCCACATGGAAAAAGGGCGCTCCCCATCGGCTCACTCAGGCTCGCTACTTCCCCGCTTGCGGGGGAAGCTATGCGTCGTTATCCAAAGCCGTCCCCGTTATCACGGGGACGGGGGACCGCGAGAGCGGTGGAAGAGAAAACAGGGGCTGTGATACGAAGTTTGTCACTTCGTCAACAGCCCCCTGCTCTGCATAGATTTTTCAGAGAATCACGGATCCGCGATGCCTCAGATTTTTCGCGCTGGCGTCCGACGCCTCAGCTGTCTTGTGCATGTAGGCGCGGGATGTCGACGCCGTGCTCCATCTTCATTACATCGTCGAGGAGCTGCTTTGCCTGCTCCATGGTGACGGAGCGGATCATCTCTTTGACGCGCGGGATGGACGGTGCGCTCATGCGAGAGCTCCGAGATGCCCATGCCGAGGAGGAGAACGGCGGCGTACGGGTCGCTCGCCATTTCGCCGCACATGCCCGCCCAGATGCCCGCCTCGCGCGCACTCTCGATCGCGCTTGATAAGACGCAGGACGGCGGGGTTGAACGGGTTGTAGAGATGGGCGATTCAGCGTTGCCGCGGTCGACCGCGAGGGTGTACTGATGAGATCGTTCGTGCCGATGCTGAAGAAGTCCACATACGGCGCGAGGGCGGGGAGACGACAGCGGCGGCAGGGGTCTCGACCATGATGCCGACCTGTACGTCGTCGGAGTACTCCTTGCCTCGTGGGCGAGCCTCGACCTGGCCTGCCTCGACGAGCTTCTGCACGCGCTGGATCTCGCTGACGCTGATGACCATTGGCACCATCATCGCGGCCTTGCTATAGAGGCCGGCACGCAGAATGGCCTTGATCTGCGGGAGGAAGAGGTCGCATGCCGGTCGAGGCTGATGCGCAGCGCACGGTAGCCGAGGAACGGGTTCTCCTCCGGGTCGATGTTGAGATAGGCAGGGGCTTGTCGCCGCCGATGTCCATCGTGCGGATGACGCAGATGTTGCCGCCGCATTTCTCGACCGCAGCGCGGTATGCCTTGAACTGATCCCTCCTCCGTCGGGATCGTCGTGGAGCCCATGAAGATGAACTCGAGCGGAACAGCCCGACGCCCTCCGCACCGTAGGTCAGTGCGTTGTCCACGTCCATGTGCGTGCCGATGTTTGCCGTCAGCTCGATGCGCACGCCGTCCTTTGTGACGGCGGGAGATCCTTGAGCGCGGCGTAGTGTGCGCGAGTTTTTCTGCTCCTCGATCTTCGTCTCGTAGAGGGAGCGCCTCCTCCGTCGGGCGGATGATGATGTCGCCGCGGCTGCCGTCGAGGATGACCTCGTCGCCGTCACTGATGAGACTGATCTTGTCGCCGATGCCGAGGACGGTCGGGATGGCACGTGCCTTCGCGATGATGACGACGTGGCTCGTCGCACTGCCCGAGCCGAGGATGACGCCCGCGATCTGCTCGGTGGGCATGCCTGCGACGACGGACGGCCTGGATCTCCTCGCCGACGAGGATGACCTGACTGGAGCCGATCTCCGGCCTTGACGCCGAGGACGTATTTCGCGATGCGCTGCCCACGTCACGCAGATCGACGGCACGCGCGGCGAAGTACTCGTCCTCCATTTGCTCAAAGAGCTGTGCCTGCTCGTTCGCCGCATCGAGGATGCCCTGCGGCGCGCTGCCCGTCGCCGCGATCTTGGCAGTGATGTCTCTGCCATCATGGGATCCTGCACCATCATGCGGTGCGCCCGAGAATGGCGGCCTGCTCCGTCTGCTCCTCTTTCGCAGGCGCTCGATGGTCGTGAGCAGGGTTTCGCGTCACGGCGGCGATGGCCACATTTGCCTTTTTCCTGTTCCTCATCCACCGCACCCGCCTTGTAGGGCGGCGAGGTAGCTGTCGAGGTTCTGTCCTGCGAGCAGGACCTGTCCGACAGCGATGCCGGAGATAACCCCTTTCCACGGATGGTTTCTGCCATAACAATCCCTTTCCCCCATGGGAATCTGCACAGTGAAAAATTTTCTGTGGTGACCGATGAAAAATCTTTTCACCATGATGAACGATGAAAAAAACGCCGCGAGGAATATCGTACCCCGGGCGTCCTCCGTATGGTCTTACCTCGCCGAACTTCGAGTTGACGAGATCGGCAAGAGCCTTCACAGCATCTGCCTCATCCTCGCCCCTCGCCGATGATGTTCATCTGCGTGCCCTGCACGAGCCCCATACTCATCAGCATGAGAATGCTCTTGGCATCGACCTTCTTGCCCTTTGCCTCGATCTGGATCTTGGACTTGAACTTCGTCGCCGTCTGAACGAAAACCGATGCGGGACGCGCGTGAATGCCCGTCTTGTTCTCGATGGTTACTGTCTCCTGCGTCATATAAAACCTCTCCCATCCGAATAGATAGATGACCATATCCCCATGCCGCACCGATGTGGGGCACACGTGAATCAATAACATAGCTATTATACTATAAATGAAGGGGCTTTTCATAACTCTCACCGCTGTGAGAGCGGGATAATTTTGGCGGATGATGGATAAAGCGAAGTCCCTCAGACAATGCAGATATTTCGTCTGTGTGGCACTCATTTTTTCTTCAGCGTGCGCAGCGTATCCGCCACGATCTGTTCGGCGGTGAGATGATGCTGCCGCGCCAGCTCCTCGGATTGTAGCGGTCGAACTCCTTTGAGAGGCCGTAGCAACGCACGCGGATATGCTCATCCATGCCGTAGTATGCGGCGATCTTCTGCCCGAAGCCGCCCTCGAGCGTGCCGTCCTCGAGGGTGAGGATGAGGCGGTGCTTCGCTTTCAGCCTGTCAAGCAGCTCTGTATCGAGCCCCGAGAGGAAGATGGGTTGATGACCGTCGCGGCACGCCGTCCTTTGCGAGCACGGCGGCAGCGTCACTCGCCATCTGTGCGAAGTTGCCGGCACCGATGATGGCGACCTCCGTGCCCTCCGTGACGACCTGATAGCGGTTGAGCGCGCTGTAGTCCGTGCGCACGGGGTAGGGTGACGTCTCATAGCCCATGACCGGCACGCGGATCATGACGGGATGCGCCGTCTGCGCGAGCGCCCAGCGCAGCACCGCGAGATATCCTCGAGGCCTGCGGGCGCGAGAAAGACGAGGTTCGGGATGTTTGCAAAGAGCGGGATGTCGAAGAAGCCGAGATGCGTCACGTCGTTCATCCCATAGAGCGTCGCGTACGTCGAGAGGAAGACGGCAGGATTGTTGTTCACCGCGACATCCTGCGACATCTGATCGTAGACGCGCTGGAAGAACGTGCTGCAGTGCCGAAATGGGACGTGCGCCGCCGCGTGCGAGCCCCGATGCCATCGCGACGGCCTGTTCCTCGGCAATGCCCACATCGACGTACTCAGTGTGCCGAGCACCGCGCGGTCGGCGGGCGTGAGTCCGATGCCGCCCATCGTGCCCGCCGCGAGGGAAGACAAAGTTCGGGTTCCGCGCTGCCTCTGCCTTGACGAAGTCCACCGTTGCCGCGAGGAAGGGGTCGGTGTACGGCTGCTTCAGCGCGCCCGTTTCGATGTCAAAAGGCATACGGTAGTGCCATGTCTCAGGGTCTTCCTCGGCAAATTTGTAGCCCCTTTGCCCTTCTGCGTATGGATGTGGACGACGACGGGCGTTTATTGTCCTTTACCGCGCGAACGCATCGATCAGTGCCTCGCAGTCGCTGCCGTCGGCGACGTAGCGGTAGTTGAGTCCCATCGCGCGGAAGAGGTTATTCTCCGTCGTGCCGTCCGTCTCGCGCAGGCGGCGAAATCCTTATACATGCCGCCGTGGTTCTCGGCGATGGACTGGTCGTCGTCGCTAAAGACGATGATGAAGTTCGTCTGCATCTCGCCCGCGACGTTCAGCCCCTCGAGTGCTCTCGCCGCCCGACATCGAGCCGTCACCGATGAAGGCGATGATGTTCTCGTGGCGTCCCGCGAGGTCACGCGCGCTTGGCGAGACCCGTCGCGAGGCTGATCGAGGTGGATGTGTGCTCAACGTTGAAAAAGTCGTGCGGACTCTCCTCGGGATTCGTATAGCCCGAGACCTCATCGTACTCCTTTTCCACGAGATACGCCCTCGACGCGTCCCGTCAGCATCTTATGCGGGTAGGACTGATGCGACACATCGTAGACGATCTTGTCCGTCGGTGAGTCAAACACCGTGTGCAGGGCGATGATCGCCTCGACTGCACCAAAAGTCGGGACCAAAGTGCCCGCCGTGAATGCTCGCGCGTTTTAGGAGTGCCTCGCGCATCTCCTGTGCGAGCGTCCCTGCGCTGCTCAGCCGTATATCCCTTGATGTCGGCAGGCGACGTGATTTTTTTCCAGATACAAAGAAACCCCCTTTTCCTGTTTTCCCAATCCATTCCTATGGCGATTATACCACCGATGGAGACGCAGTGTCAAGGCGGATTTTGCTGGTCATCTTTGTTGCCCATGTGACGGATTTTTAAGTAAAGTGTGGTAGAATCATTTTGATCTACGTAATTTACGGAAAGATGGAACAGAATATGAGTGAATGCAAAATGAAGGACAGCCGCATCGTCATCAGCGAGGTCAGCGATGCCGAGTCAGGCGAACCCGAACGGGAAATGTCCACGGCGGCGAGATCATGCGAAGCTGATGGACCTCGGCGGCATACGCAGCGGCGTGCGCTACGCGCGCTCGAACGTCGTCACGGCGCGCGTCGATGAGCTCGAGTTTCACCTGCCGATCCGCATCGGCGACCCTCGTCGTCGTGACGGCAGATATCGTCTGACGTCGGACACAGCTCAATGGAGATCTCCGTCAACGTCATCGCCGAGGATCCGATGAGGGCAGCGATCCGCAGCTCGGACTTTCGGCGTACTTTTTACCATGGTCGCGCTCGACCGCAACGCACGCCCGAAGGCAGTGCCGCCGCTCGAGCTCAAGACCGAGGAGGCGCGCGTTGCTCTGAGGAGGGCAAAACCGCCACGAGGCACTACAAGGCGCGCAAGCGCGGCACCATTCCCACGGGCGGCTGTGTCTGTGACGCGATTGCCCAGCAGGCGAAGGCGGCGAGTGAACAGAGAGGCGGAGAAGAAGTAAGGACAGGTTGATGGGGTGTGGGCTTTCTGCCATAATGATGGAAGAACTCTACTTTCCCTACTTTGAGGAGGTGTCCACCGTGGCAATGGCTGTTTCATCGGATACGTTTATTGACAATGCAAAGGTCATGGCAAAGGGGCAAGTGACGATCCCCAAGGATGTGCGCACATCCTCGGGGTCACAAAACGGCAGTCATGTGACCTTTCGTGGTGGAGCAGGCTCCGTGCGGCTGGTGAACTCCTGCCGTCTATGCGATGCAGATGATGCAGCGCGAGATGGGCAGCGTGGGAGCAGACCTGACAGAGGACGATGTCATGGCACTGGTGGAAGAGGAACGCCGCGGAGGGAATCGTGCGCATTCTGTAAAGTAGATGTATTTCGTTGACAGGGATAAGGATTTCTTGGCGTCTGGTTTGACGACTCCCGCATCCCTTACCCCCGCAGAGTTTCTGCGGCTGTAGGAGGGAGGTGCACGCCTCCAGCCGCAGCAGCGCGTCCTTCTGTCGAGCCCGCCCGCATAGCCCGTGAGGCTGCCATCTGTACCGATGACGCGGTGACAGGGGAATGAGGATGGAGATCGGGTTGCGCCCTGACCGCACCGCCGACGGCCTGCGCCGACATCCGTCCGCCGCGTGCGGCGGCAATATGCGCGGCGATCCTGCCGTACGCTGTTGTCGTGCCGTAGGGAATCCCGCGCAGGACCTTCCAGACCGCCTGCTGAAATGTTGTGCCGTGCGGCAGCGAGCGGCGGCAGAGCACCGGGATCGCGCCCCGCGAAGTACACATCGAGCTAACGAGACCTCCTCGAACACGGGAGGTCTTTTTGCGTGTGCTCCACTGATGCAGCGGGGACATCCTCTGAAAAGTCCAGCTCTGTCAGTGCCGCCCCGTCGCTCACGAGGATAATTTTGCCGAGCGGTGAGAAATAGTATGTCGTGTAGGTCATGCGGATGCTCCCTTTTCACAGGCGGAAGGAGGAAGGCGAACACAGCGGGGATGAGGGCGATGGCGGCGACGGTGAGGAGCGCCGTCGTGAGTCCCTGTCCATCTGCGATATGGCCGAGTACGGGCGTAAAGACGCCGCCGACACTGACCGCGAGGCCAAGCGTCACGCCTGAGGCGAGCCCTACGCGGTTCGGGAGGTACTGCTGACCGAGCACCACCATCGGGCTGTAGATGAGACTGAGTGACGCCGCAATCGGCAGGAGAAGCAGGGCGGCGAGCACAAGGGAGTGTACCTGCGTAAAGAGGAAGATGCACGGCGGCAGAATCACCGCTCCGATGCGGATCATGCGGTGATAGCCATAGCGGTCGGCGAGCCGTCCGCCGAGCAGCGTACACGCCGAGCCGATCGCATAGTAGACGCTCAGCACGGCGTTGCCCATCGCCTCCGTCTGCCCGAGCTCCTGAATCCAGTACAGCGCGAGGAAGGTATTGATGCCAAAGAAAATGATCGAACGCCCAAAGACAATGGCGGTCAGACGCAGGAACGAGCTCCACTGATCGACGCCCTGCGGACGTGCCTTTGCCTCCGCCGCCTGCGGTGCAGCGTTCAGCTCGTAGAGCCCGCGCAGGTGATGGCGGAAGACAGCGCAGATGATGACCTCGGGGACGAGAAAGACGAGCGTTCCCACGAGGCCGAACGTCGTCACGGCGGCGGTCATGACCACAGGACCGAGGGCAAAACCGAGATTGCCGCCGAAAGAAAAAGATGCTGATATTCTTCGCGCGCTCGCCCTCCGCTGAGTGCGTGATGGACGAGCCGCGCCGCCTGCGGGTGGAACATCGCCGCGCCCGTCCCGCTCACCGCAACTGCCGCGCACAGAGCAGGGAATGTTGTCACCACACCTGTGAGCGCCATGCCGCCGCCGGCGAGGAGAAGCCCGAGCGGAATCAGCCACGGGCGGTTGTGCCGGTCGGCGAGCTGCCCAAAGATCGGCTGCACCACAGAGCCGACGAGATTTGAGAACAGCACGAGCGTCGCCGCCGTCGCATAGTCGTAGTGATAGGCCGCGATCAGGAACGGCAGCACCGCCGCGAGCGCACCCTGATTGATGTCCGAGCACAGATGCCCGCACGAGATCAGATAGTTATAGGTTCTTACCTTTTGTTGTTGCCATACAAAATGCCCCCTGCTGAATGAGATGCGTTCTATTATAGAACATAATGAGAAGCGGACGGGAAAAACCCGCTATGGATAAGGGATTAGCGGCTTCTCTCGTCGGCTTGTCTCACAGATTAGTCTACAACAATCATTTGTCTACAAGCCCGCCAAAGATGCGCGCCGTCTCCTTCCTCATCTCCTCCGTGTCGTGCGCGTAAAGATTCTGCGTGATTGTTGCGTCGGCGTGCCCGAGACGTGCGGCAACGTCAACAGGCTTCGCACCTGCTTCGATGAGACGCGTCGCGTGTGATGGCGGAAGCTGTGAGAGTTCAGCCCGAGCCTTGACACTGCGTTTTTACCGCCTCATGCGTATAGATTGTACCGTCGGGCTTGATGCAGATCAGCGAGCGGTGCACGTAATTATGAGGAGCGTGAATCTTTTTCGGGAGCATAACAAGCGCACCGCCGTTTTGCACATCCTCGTAGACAAGCTGATATGCTTCGCCACGGCGCATCTCATTTTTGCCTGTTCTCGTTTGAGTGCTTGCAGGAAGGTCGCGAGATTTTGGTCGATGTAGAACGAGCGGATGCTGGTCTCTGTTTTCGGCGTCTCAAAATACTTGTGCTGATTCCGTTGGCGTACGACATGAATCTCACCCGTAGACAGATCAACATCATCCCACGTGAGGCCTAGCACCTCGCCGATGCGCATCCCCGTGTGATACATGAGCTTCATTACAGCATAGTATCTTGAATCTGTTGGTATTGCGGCGAACTGCTCTGCGTGATAACGGTGCGTTCGATCACCTTGCGTGGGGCACTTCGCGGAATGGGAATTCCCGTGACGGGATTGGAAGAGATCAGTTCGGCGGGGTATACCGCATAGCGTAGAGCGACGGAAAGCACCGTCTTTGTCTGCTGAATTGTTCCGCGACTCATCCCCGCACGCGCCAGCTGCATAAGCCATGCATCCACGTCGCGCGGACGCAGCTCCTGCACATAGACCTCACCGAGATACGGGACAATACGCGACGTGACCGTGCTCGTATAGTCGATGTATGTCATGCGCTTCACATTCGGGCGCACGACATTCTCCAGCCACGAGGCGAGATAGTCCCGCAGCTTGACCTTCTCAGAGGTGATACCGATGTTGCCGCTCTTCCATGCGGCGTACGCCTGTATTCCTGCCCTCGAATGTTTCATCCTCGGTGGCAAAGCCCCCTTTCTCCTTCATGCGGCGCGGATGCTTCGAGATATCGAAACTATATGAATACGTATTCCCGCGCTTTCGCGTTCTGATTTTGGTGGACATAAAGAAAAACCTCCTTGCAAAAAGGAGGCGAATCATGGTAGGATTTACATGAACTAGGGCATGATTCGCGTCGTGTCTGCCGCTCTCTCTGTTGGCGCAGAGGGGGCGGTTTTTTATTGCATGATTGTGTCATGGTATCCGTCGGATAGCATTATTTTTCGCCGCATTTTAACCGCGTCGAATTCGAGGCGATTAGACTGTGTAGCGGAATGCTCCGCGTTATGCTATACTCTATGCGTTGCCTCCTCCATACCGGCACGGGAAGGAGGTGTGTCAAGTATGCTAATCTCGTTTTTGCTCTCCATCCTGGCGGGGATAGTCTGCCACTATCTCTGCAAAATGGCTTGACGGATGAGAAAAAGGCAACAAGCCCAGGCGTTAAGCCCTGCCTGCACATTGGGAACAGAAAAAGCCCCCAAGCTGGAACCTTGGGGCTTTTTCGTGTCGTAATGCTAACCTCGTTTGCCAAGCACATTATAACACAGTCCCCGATGGGATGCAAGAAATACGTTGTCGCCTACGATGGCGGCTTTTTTTATGCCCTCCACCTAGCGGCGTACATGACGTTCAGCAATCACTAGACGGCGATAGTTTAGATAGGATCGCCAGTATTACATCACTGATCGAGCGCAGTCCCCGTGCGTTGTCTGGAGCACGCCTCTCATGTTTCTGTGAGAGGAGCGTAGTTATGTTTGTGGTTTTGCGGGTGAAGGTTTCTGTATAGAAGTGTTTCCTTTCCAGCGTTTGGCCCTTCGAAACCCTTTATTCTCCGCTTCTTCCACCGTCCATGCGTAACACTCACCGTCTACAGGGTGTGATGATTGTCTTGTCATACTGCTGATCGAATGGCAGGTGATATATTCTTTCGCCTGTGCGAGAGATGTTGCACTTAATCATTGGATAGTCGTCGAGAGGGGTTACGTGACATTCGATATCCAGTATTTTGGCAAAAGCTAGTGCCGTAGGAGAAAAAAAGGGACGGTTGAATAAAAAAACAGGGAGTAATACTATATAGGTCAAGGTTTCTTGCCTGATTGTCAGCAGCTTGTCACCCGTAATGTTAGCGAGGTCATCTATCGTAATTCCCATAGATTTTTGCTGTCTTATATGCTACAACAGTTCCATACAGTTGGTTTAAGTGTTTTTCTCGAATCATTTTCTTTTTTTTATTCGACCAACATTTACACTGAACGATGTGTACTTCATTTCCTCGTATGCAAATAAGGTCGCGACCTAGATCATCTAACCCTCGCTCAATCCCGTAATAGGTGACGGTATATCCATCGTCTTCATAGAGATACCCAATGTATCTTTCGTAGTCTCTTCCAATCTCAGCATTTGTTTTCTTGCGATTTTTATACCGTTCAAGTGCTCGTTGATATTTTTCGGTGTCAGGTAGTTTTTGATACTCTTCCGGGGTCAACCAATATCCAGCAGCATCCGAATCTTTGTAGTTCGGATTCTCGTAGGAGGTCGTGGGTTCTATTGGCTCGTCTTCGAGATCAGCAAGCCACGGCAGTAGGTTCCTTTATATATTCGAGTTCCCACTTATAGGCTTTTGTTTTCCTGTATGAGTGCGCGTTTTTCTGCGCGAATAGCACGTACTTCATCTGGTGCTTTGAACGCGCGACGTTTTTGTTTCTAACATGTGGGCGATATGCTCATCCTTCGCTGTTTCGTAGTCGGCGATAACAGTAGCAACCACAGGGAAATCGGCTATTTTTGCGTTCAGGAATTGCTGTAGGAATTTCTGCTTTTTGATCTAGAGTCTTTTCTTTTTCTTTCAGCATTTCCATATTCCATTTGCGATGTCGTTCAATATCTATTTGTGTGGTGATTTTATATGCGTCAATACTTCCTACTTTACTTCGGAGGTCTTCATAATCGCCTCGTTTCCCCAATACATGAAAGCCAAAATAACGCTTAAAAACCCGAGGAATCCTTCCATTTCGCTCAGCTCCATCTATCATTCTACCTGCGTATCAATAAACCTACCTAGTAAAAATGCACCTCGCGCGGGTCGGGGTGGCGCTGATTGATGATGCGCGCCATCTCGTCACCGTCAATGTCGGTAGAGTAGGCGAGCAGATGCGCAGCGTATTCGTTCGCCTCTGCTTCCAGACGGCTACGAACATAATAAGTACGGTCAGGGTGGAGATAGTATCCATAGCCCGTGTGCAACCGCGCATGCCCTAGTTCATGGCAGACAATCACCTTTTCCGCTGCATAGCATAGAGAATCATTTAGGACGATATATTTTCGTCGCAGTACGTTTACAAAGAAACCACGTATATCATCTGGGAGAGGAAGCCGTACAATCGTTATTCCAAGATCACTCGCGAGCTGAAACGGGTTTCCCGTACGGTATTTGTTGACGAGATTCTTGACGCGGACTTTGATGTTGAGCATAGCACATCAGTCCTTCTTTTCGTTTGTTCTGCCTTTTCGCATCCCAAAAACGAACTCTAGGGCACTGCGCAGCTTTTTGCTGATCTTCTTCACTGAGACTGTAAGTAGTCACCATCAAACAAGACTTCCGTCTTGTTAAGAAACTTCGCGAGATCGTTCATGTCCCGTCTGGAGTGAGCGGCGGAATCGCGCTGTGCGAACGTTGACAGATTGTCCGAGGTGGGGCGGAGGTTTGTTCTAATGACACAAGCTGCTCTTTGTCGACTGTTTTCATTAGAACGTCAACAGAGGTAGAACATCGCTTTCGCGACACTCTGATACGTCAGAATAGATGGGATGATGGGTTTCCCTGTTTTTGGATTTCTGTTTTTCAAGCATGGATATGTATCCCTTGCTTAAGCTCGAGCGCTTTGCAAATTCATCCATGCTTGAGCTATGTTCCGTTCGATAAGTTTTTTTATTACATCGCCAAGCGTCATCTTTATCACCTCGTTAGAGTCTATTGTATAGTATGATAAACATTTTTCAAGTATCTTGTTTACTGTGCTTGACACGAAATGTTTAGCGTGTTAAACTTTCTTTGAAACATGGAGAGGAAAGGAGGGGGCTGTAATGGGGCTTACCAATAGGCTTAAGGAATACCGCAAAGGGAAAGGGCTTACTCAGCAGGAACTTGCGGATAAAAGCCTGCGTTTCGCGAACTATTATTGCGGGGCTTGAGAGCGGTGCGATTAGCACTACAACAACGGACACGTTACTAAACTGTCCAATGCGTTAAACGAGGATGTTCCAAATATACAAAGTAAGTTTAGTAAGTTAAACAACGAGGCAAAGGGGGTGAGGGGATGGAGATCATCATCAAAGGCGAAGCAAAAGAAATCGCCGCACTTCTATTGGAGATAGAGGTGCAGCGAAAAGTTCCGTTTGTTGGCGAGGTGACATACGGCTTGGTTAATAAGCCAAATTCGCAGCCTGTTGTTGATTCTGTCAAATAGATGTAGATGTATAGCCGAAACGCTCCTACGGGGCGTCCGCAGGGAATGACCGCCCTGCGTTGATGAGGAAGGTCACGCACAATGTTAGAGGCGAATCATGGTAGGTAAGCTTTTTCGGCGGTGCAGTGCAGAGTATAGGGATAGGAGGTGAGATGATGCCACGCAAGGCGGCGGATGCGGCGGCGGGGGAGCTCGTCGCCGCACTCATGGCTGGGGTGGAGAGAGTCGCGGCGGAAAAGGTCGCGGCGCAGATGGAGGAGCTTGCGGGCAAGGTGTTAGAGCATCTTCCCGAGCTGCTCTATCTGCCTCCTCCTCCTGCCGAGGCTCCGGAGGAACGCCTACTGAGTGTCGGGGAAGTCGCCCGCATCCTCAGGTGCTCTCCGGCAACCGTGGAAAACGGTTTGAGAGCGGCGATCTGGCGTTTGTGCTGGAACACGGCTCGGATGTACGCAAGGTGCCCTATAGCTGGGTAGTGGAGTACATCCACCGCTTGCCACGGTACACGGGCAAGCTAAGAGATAGAAAGGAGGTCAAAGATGTGTAACTGGAAAGCCGCTGTTGCAGGCGGCATCGTCGCGGGCGCGGCGATCCTCTGCGCGGGCATGGCGACGCAGGAGGACGGCAAGAATGCCGTTCTCGTGGAGGAGGTCTATGTTGTCCGCCCCGGCGATACCATCTGGGGCATCGCAGAGGAGTACATCGCCAAGAACACGGGGACGCGTCGGTACATCCTCGAATACAAGTCGGGGATGGAGGAGCTGAACCCGTGGCTCCTCGATAGGGACGGGATGATCTATCCGGCGATCGGCTGACGCTGACGTACTGGGTCAAGGGGAATAGGGAGTGTATCTGCACAAAATAAAGTTGTCTTCTCCGTTTGAGAAAAAGGTTAGGAAACTCTCTGACTTGGGGAGGTCTCCTACGACGGGGAGAGGTTGACACTCTTCCATCGGTCGGGGAGAACGTATTGCCGGCCGGTGACAGCCCCGGCATTTGTCGGCGTTGACATTTCGGGGAAGAACCCCGGGTGTTCCCAATCAAGAAGCTGCGTGATGCGCGGCGCGCGCTCCTGTGGGAGATCGGATTTCGCAAGCGCAGCGAAGTCAACGAGCTCCCGTCCTATGAGAAGTTCGAGGGCGGTACTGTTTCGTCCCCCGTGAGGGGTGTAGGACACGCTCTATTTCGCCCCGCACTTTGTGTATCGATCGGACAAGCTCTTCCTGGGGCTTGTCCCGGAGGCGGTGATGTACCGTGGGTTCCGCCGTGTGTGGTGGATGGATTCGTCTTGCTCGCTTGAGGAAGTGCGTAAGGCTGTTGCACAAGCGAAAGCGTGCAAGACGGTGTACGTTGGTTAGGGAGGAACAAAATGAAAATGGAAGTCAAGAAAGAAGCCCCCGCGTTCGTGTTGCAGGGCAGCAGCTACAACGGGTGCGGCGAGCCTGTCGAAGTCAACTACGCCGAATTGCGGGCGGCGGCGGTAGGCGACAAGTGGGAAGCCTACGACAACCACAACTGCGGTCGCGCTGTCCACAACGAGTCCGCCGAGGTCGTTTACAAGATGACACAGGGAGCAGCGGTGCTGTTCCGCAGCTGGGGACAACGGATTCCCCGACCCGCAGAGCTGGGAGGCGGCTCCCGATCTCGTCTGGTATGAGTTCGCGTGAAGGAGGAACAGAAATGAAATGGGAAGTCTGCCGCGAGATTGTCGGCGGCATCCCTGCCGATGTGGCGCGTTCGTCGCATCGACACAGGCGAATTTGACCTGCATGTATACGGCGTGCAGAGCGACGCAATCGCCCGTATGCATGAGCTGAACGCATGGGAGGAGAAAGCATGACAGAGTGGAAGGTCTGCCGCCAAATGATTCACCCTGTGCAGACGCTTTACTCGGTGAGTTGTACGGTCGGCGGTGTGACAACGATTGACATCCGCCTCTATGCTTCGCTGGATGAGGCGTGGAAGCGACTCAAGAAGCTGAGAGCAATGGGAGAGGCGGAGCAAGCAGAGTGGGAGCTTGTCAACCAGACCGTACACCTCTCTGTTGCGCTGTATCAGGCGTGCGGGAAAGTGGATGGCGTGCTTCGTGCAGATCGTAACATCTACCCAACATACGAAAAGGCACAAAAGCGTGCGAATGAACTCAACGCACAAGAAAAAGCGCCCGATGCGGCGGCAACCGCACAGGGCGCAGAGTAAGTCTACACCGTGAGTATATCACGGATGAAGGGTGAACGCAATGACGGATGAGGTGTGGAAATACTTCTGGGCGCGGTACAGGAAATGTGACTTCCGCGTCGTTCCTTATCACTGGCCGGATTTCAAGAACAAAGCAGATGTGGACAAGTGGATTCAGTTCATGGAAAAACTGTCTGACTTTGAGGACGAGCCGGAGGAGGAAACGCAGTCTGAGAGCGGATGCAACGTGTGTCCCGGCGGTGGTGTCGTATTCATTGACCCGCCGCGCCGGCTGGACGCAGAGATGGTGCGCAGTATTAAAGAGATGGCAGAGTTCTATCTACGGAAATACGGAAAGAAAACCCATACAACGGATGAGGAGGAAAGACAATGGAAAAGGAAAAGCCCGCGAAAGTCCCGCTGACGCTGAGACTTCCGAGGGCTCTCTACGAGGAGCTGAAAGTGCTGGCAGATGAGATCGGACTTGACATGCAAAGCCTTATCACGGTGTTTCTTTTGGGGGGCGTTTTTGAACGGTGTCAAAGTGCTTCTCTAAAAATGTATTCAATCTCCTTGATAACAGAACGCTTGTTATCATCTGCTGATTCCTTCACCTTTGCGTACAGGTCTTGTGGAATCCGTAGTGTGAAGCGGGCTTTTTTTCATCAGACATAATACATACCTCCTTGACACCATTTTAGCACCAAAAAGACACAAAAAAACAATATAGCACCTATTGACACCTAAAAAGGTGCTACTATATAATAGCACCAGAGAGGTGATAAACGGTGCAAAAATAAAACATGAAGTACGTTTTACACTGCGAATCGTCCCACGGCTCAACGAACTGCTGAGTAAGGAAAGCGAAGAAAAGGGTATCGCGAAAAATGCCCTTATCCTTCAAATCCTTTGGGAGCGATTCAAACGCAAGGAGAAGTAGGAGGAACGCAATGCGCAAGAAATACAAGGTGTTGTTTGAGATTGAGGGCTCAATCGAGATCAGTGCCCTGCAATGATGAGGAGGCGGGCGACATCATCGACCGCATGGAACGTGACAGACTATTTGAACTCTGTGACGAGTTCGGATGCAAGACCCACCCTATCGAGATGGAGGAGGAGGAGTAACATGCGCGTACCGAAACGACTACCAAAACGGTTGGCAGACTACGTGTCCCGCATGGAGCGGGACGGCGCAAGGTTGATTGCGGCGTCCATGAATCGCACAAGGGGCGGGCTTTTATCAGCCTGACACTTACGCAGTCCCACGAGTGGATTTCACCCGACCTTATCACGGCGGGAGTTCTCCATTTCGTATGACCGCAAGGATAAGACTTTCAAGGAGAGGCTCAGCTCTACCGTCGCAGTTTTGATATTTTCAGGAAGGCGGTGTTGGCGTCGTGAACCTCTACGACATCGACAAGGAAATCCTCTCCGTGTGGATATGGAGACGGGCGAGATCATCGACGCGGAGAAGCTTGACGCGTTGAACATGGAGAAGGAGGGGAAAAATCCGCAACATCGCGTGCTGGGTCAAAGACCTCTGCGCGGAGGCGGATGTACTGAAGAAGGAGAAGGAGGATTCGCCGCACGTGAGAAAGCGGCGCGGCATAAGGCAGACAGCCTGAAAGCCTACCTTGCCTCCTATCTCGACGGGAAGGCGGCGAAAGGGGATGAGTATCAAATCTCCTTCCGCGCATCCAAGGCGGCGGATATCGTTGATGAGAACGAAGTACCCTGCCGCATACCGAATCCCGCAGCCCGACAAGATCGATAAGGCGGGAATTCTCACGGCACTCAAGGCGGGCGAGAGCGTCGCAGGCTGCGCGCTGATCGAGCGCAAGAACATCCAGATCAAGTAGGGGTGAGAGTATGGCAGGAAAGGCAATCTACGCCGCCCCTCATGGCGGTGCAGAGCGAACTCAAAGCACCGAAGGGGCAGAAGAACACCTTCGGAAACTACAGCTACCGAAGTGCAGAGGATATCCTTGAAGCGGTGAAGCCGCTGCTCAAGGAGAACGGGCTTTACCTCAACATCTCCGATGATGTAGTGCTGATCGGTGATCGGTACTACATCAAGGCGACGGTCACGGCGGTGGACATCGCGACGGGGAAGCTGCGAGTTCCACGGCGTTTGCGAGAGAGGCTGCAGAAAAAGAAGGGGATGGACGCAGCGCAGGTGACGGGAGCAACGTCCTCCTACGCCCGTAAATACGCCCTGAACGCCCTCTTTGGTATTGATGATACCAGGGATGCGGACACAGATGAATACGCGCGCACGGGGGCAATCTGGGGCGCGTGAGGGGCAAGCACGAGCAAAGCCTCCCGACGACACGCACGCAGCGCGTCAGGAAACTGAGTGCAGAAATCAAGCGCATCGGCGCAACTAAGGAGGAGGTTGTCGCGGTGTGCAGGAGGATGTTTGGAAAGACATCCTCTACCGACCTTACTCCTGCGGAGCTGAAAAAGCTCACGTCCCTGCCTTTGCCGCTGAGATCATGGCGGGCGCGGCATGATACAAGAGCATGCAGCAGGAGAGATCAAGGACATCCTAGAGGACGGGACGGCGGTCATACACGCCGCCCTCCCCGACCTCGATAGGGCTCTTCTGCGGGACTACGGGAAGGTGGAAATCATCCTGCCCGACGGACGGCGAATCTCTCAGAACAGCGACGCAAGGTGTACGCTCATCGGTGAGGTTGCAGAGTACGTCGACGGTATAAGAAACGCCGCGACCGTTGAGAGCGCAAAGAAAGCACTCAAGATGGAGTTCCTTCTCTCCAGGATGGAGGGATGGAACGGCGGCTGTTCTCCTTGCAAGCTGCGACGTAACCACGGCAAGGGAATTCATCAATTTCCTTGTGGATTTTATCATCGAAAACGACATAACGTGCAACGTCCCGCTGATTGAGAACTGTGAGGACGTTGCGCGGTATGTGTACGCCTGCCTTATGAATAAAAAAAGTGTGCGGTGTGCGGCAGACATGCAGACCTGCATCACTGCGACGGCGGCATCGTCGGAATGGGGAATAATCGGGCGTACGTGAATCACATCGGGCGTCCTGCTCTCCTCTGTGTAGGGAACACCACACGGAGATACACGCGGTAGGGCAGGAAGATTTTTACGGCGATACATCATCGAGCCTGTGAGGATTGATGAGCGTATCGCGAAGGTGTATCGGCTGAAAGCGAGGTGAACACCGTTGAAAAATTACTCGATTTGCCTGTGAGTTTTTGCGGTACGGAATTTGCAGACAGCGGCAAGGCAAAGAACTGTGAGAAGTCCCATAAGAAGCCAAAAATTTTTTGCATTGCAGATATAACCCTATTGGTGTTGACGCAAGCGGGTATCCTCGAACGATCACAGTCAAAAATGTCGGATGGGAAAGAACTCTCTACAAGAGATAGGAGGTAAGAGATTTGTTTGTCGTCAATGATCTGGAGCGGTTACAGGAATACGGGTTTGAGAACACTGGACATCAAAATGCTAATGGATGGGCAGTCTACCAGAAAAATTCTTGGCGAAACCTGCTGCTTTGAGCTTGTGTCACGGATGATTCTGTGCGTGAATCCTCCTTTTGGTGATGTAGAGAATCGGCTCGTCGTCATGTGCGACGTTGACTATGGGGAAGATGTGTATAGCGAGGTGATATGGGCATTTGACGAGCTGATACAGATGTTGCGTGACGGGGTTGTGGATTTTGTAGAAAGCACTCCTTCATAAAGGAAGCGAGGTGAAGATATGTTGACACTGATAGACCGGTTCAGGATGTTTGCAAGGGCAGCATCGGTGGACGATAGAATCGGCTCTACCGAAATAGCGGTTTATACAATGCTGTTGAGCATTGATAATGACCTGCTGTTTCAAGAGTGGTTCGGGTGCTCTGATCGCCGCTTGCAAGATATGACCCAAGTCGGAAGTGTGCATACCATCACAAAAGCCAAGAACAGGCTGAAGCAGCTCGGGTGGGTTGATTTCAAGGCATCTGGGAAAAAGACGACCTTGTACAAATTGACTATCCCTAGTAGTGCTACAGAATGTGCTACAGATACTGCTACAGATACTGCTACAGATACTGCTACAGATACTGCTACAGAATGTGCGGCAGAGATTCTTCCTACTGCTACAGACACTGCTACAGACACTGCTACAGACACTGCTACAGACACTGCTACAGATACTGCTACAGATACTGCTACAGATACTGCGGCATTAAGAAGACAAGACAAGACTGCTGGACAAGACAAGACTAAAAAGAAAATACAAAAAGAAAAAGCCGCTTGACGTTCTGATTGCGGATTACACACAGGAGTCTGAGCTCTCGATGCTCTCAGAGGGTTCGTCGAGATGCGCAAGGGAGAAAAAGCTCCACTCACAGAGCACGCCCTATCTCTCCTGCTCAAGAGACTGGACGGATTAGGACACAGTGACGTGGAGAAGGCAGAGATCGTCAATCAGTCGGTCAGTGAATAGCTGGAAGGGCTTTGCCCTGAAACAGGAGGTGAGACAGCATGGAACTGGCAGGGACAATAGCCGCGAGGCTATTGAAGAACGGTATTCGGATTTCGTCGAAGCTGACCGCAACTACATCCCTCCGTGGAAGCTACGACCTCCCGGCGGAGGAGATCAGGCGGCATCGGGAGGAGATTGCGACATTGAGCGTGCACAAGAGAGATGCAAGGGATGCACGGGGAGGTCTGCAAACAGCCTCTCAGGGCATGATTCCCGTCGTCGAAGTCCATGACGGGCGGTTCTGCTATGCTCTCAGGCGGTGCCGTCACGAGCGGAACCGTCTCGGCACGTCTGCGCATCTCACGGCTCTTTGCCTCTGCTCGTGTCCCTAGGGCGTACGATGGGGACACGTTCGCGGATTATATCGTCACAGCGGAAAACAAAAGACGCCGTCGATGCGGCACGCATGATGGTTGTTGACGAGATCAAGGGGCCGTTTCTCCACGGCGAGAAAGGCACGGAGCAAGACAAAGCTCGCGGCGATTATCGCCAACGAGCGGGCGGGCACGGGAAAACCTGTACTCTTTGCTTCTGTGCCTGACTCATGGCGGACATCCGCGCATCGTTCGCGAGCGGCGGAACGTCGGAGCGGGTACAGGCGGTCGAGGAGACGCCGTTTCTCGTGCTGGACGATCTCGGCGCGGAGAAGATGACTGAGTGGGTGGGCGAGCAGCTCTTTGCATCGTGAATCACAGGTACAACGAGCAGCTGCCGACGGTCGTCACGAGTAATTATAGCTCGATGCAGATCATCCGCCACATGGCAACGGTGGACAGGGCGGCAACGTGATTGACGACATGCAGGGGCAGCTGATTATGTCGCGCATCTACGGGATGTGCGAGCGGGTAGAGATTAGGGGCGCCGATTGGCGCATGAGAGGAGCGACAGCGTGATAATACACTATCTGTCCCACCCGTTCACGGGGGATGAGGAGAAGAAACCGAGCGGCGGCAGAGGCACTCAGAGAGAGCTACAAGAGAAACATCCGCGTGTAATCTACGTCAATCCGCTGGCAAATTTCAAGGCGCTGGCAGGGATGTCTTACGGAAAAATCATGGACTATTGCCTTGAACTTTTGATGCGGTGCGATGGTGTCACGATGGCTGGAAACTACCGCGCTAGTACAGGATGTGTAATCGAACTCACATGTGCGCGGCACTAACGGCATCCCCGTGTTTTTCTACGATGCAGAAAAGCATGAGTACGTGGAGGAGCGGTAGATTATCGTATGAGAGGAGCGTGCTGAGATGTCAGAATTGAGCGAACAGGACAAGCAGGAAATCACCGAGTTCTTTGCAGAGAATAAGCGCCTAAAAGAGGTGTGCTCTCGCGTGGAGGAATCCTTTCGGGCGGTCGTAGCTGAGATATGGACACAAGCAAACAAGATAGACCAACTGCGGAGCTGAGAACGAGGAGCTGAAACGGGAGAATGAACAGCTGAAAACGGGCACAGTTGACATGACGAAGCCGCAGCCAGTAACTGAAGTTCGCGGGCGTGACTAGTGGAAGAAAGGGTTGCGAAACTGAATGAAGAGACGTATGGGGTCATGCGGGATGCTGCACACATCGAACTCATTGCCGATGAGGCGGATGACGAGGACAAATCGAGCCTTGCAACGTGCCTTGCGATAGATCTCACGGACGTTATCCATGTATGCGTCTCGTGGATTGCTGCGCTCGGTTTCAACGAGGAAGCACGCGGCGACCTGTATCGGATGGTGAACGAGAAGAATCGTGAGCGCGGGTATTTCTGAGGAGGCGAGCAACATGGCAATATATCGTCAACGTTCGGGACTCTAGAGGCTGTTTATTTTGACGGCGAGGATTTTTGAGGCAGTTACAAAAGGGAAAGACAAAACACAAATATCCCCGTGGTTTCTTGAGGCGATTGCATCGTCAAAAAAATATTTCACGGCGTGGATGGCTGGTGGATTGCAAACGAGGAAGCAGATACTTATGGCGACCGGATAAAAGGATATATCCTAGAAGCTTTGTAGTGTGGGATGAAGATGGAAATGGCTGCGAACAATGTCCTGCGACGAGTTTGCAAGAGAGTATGCTTGCTTGATATGTGAGGAGGTGCAGATATGGACGAGTATCATCCCTGCAAGAAGCCCGAACCGACGGCACGGGAGGCAATCGGGAATGTGATGCGCCTTGTGCGGGCGCAGAACAAGAACAAGTACAACGCACGCAAGACAACGGTGTGCGGGTACACGTTTGACAGCAGGCGTGAGGCAGAAATCTATCTTGACCTGCTCTCCCGCAGCAAGCGGGGAGGTTCTCAGAATCGGCCTGCAGCCGCAATATACGCTGCTTTGAGGGATTCCGTGACAACACGGGGAAAAGCAACGCCCGATCACCCACACGGCAGACTTTTTCGTCGCCTACGCCGATGGGCGCAATGAGGTGATCGAGGTCAAGGGCGTTAGAACGCGGGATTATCTCCTGCGCAAGAAGATGTTCCTCCACATGATGCGCGAGACGGATATTATTTTTCGGGAGGTGCGGTGATGGCCTACGAGGTGAGATATGACGATGGCGGCTATTGCTGTCACTTCTCTCACGGAAAGAAAAAGTATTACGCCGACTTGCGCGACACGTACGATCACGGAAACGAGTGCATGATTTTCCGGGATGGTACATGGAACGACCTCTATTGTCGGCGGTGGATACCCGTCACGAAAGAGCAGCTGATCTCCTGCATCGAGGAGTTTGTCACAGAATTGGAGGCGCAATAGTGGAGTACAAGATCGAGCGGCTGGGCGTCGCAGGGACGCTTGCTTGTCAATTCGAGCACAAGGGGCGTAGGTATTCCGCACAGGTGGATAAGATACTGGGCGGTGGGACGGGATGCATGATATGTCCCGAAAACGGATTTGACGAGCTCTACACAAAGGACGACGTTCCCTTGACGGAGGAGGGGCTCCTCTCAGTGCATTGAGGAGTTCGTACGGATGCAGGAGGAGAAGAAATGAATATAAAGCGATATCAACGGATGACAGCGGAAGAACTAAGCGAGCAACCAAAAAGAGGTGTTGCAAGATTTGGCGCGGTTGAAACAGAGAAACGGAAATGCGTCAAGACTTGCGAGAACGGCACAATGGATACTGTTTTATAGGGCTGACTTCCCATTCACGCGAAAAACACAATCCGAAGAACATGCATAGAGAACCCACACGTCATGGTATGGGGCATAATTAAGCGAAGGAGGAGAAGAAATGACAAACGCAATCGCACCGATTTTCGACAACGAGAACGGGGAAGTAAGAATTAGCGGACGGCAGCTGCACATGTTCTTGGAGGTGCAGACGCCCCTACGCGAAGTGGTTTGACCGTATGACGGAATACGGTTTCACGGAGGGCTCGGACTTTTGGACAAATTTGTCCAAAACCTCCTCCGAGCTTGGCGGACGCCCCGCGACCGACCATCTCATGACGCTCTCAATGGCAAAGGAGCTGGCTATGCTCCAACGCACCGAGAAGGGCAAGGAGGCGCGGCGGTACTTTATCCACATCGAGGAGGAATGGAATACGCCCGAGCGGGTCATGGCGCGTGCCCTGCGGTTTTCCGAACGCATTCTGAGCGACACAAAAGCCCTGCTTGCGGATGCGCAGGAGCAGATCGAGCGTGACCGCCCGAAGGTACTCTTTGCCGACTCTGTGAGCGCAGTCATACGACAATCCTCATCGGCGAGCTGGCGAAGATCATCAAACAGAACGGCGTAGACATGGGGCAGAACCGCCTCTTTCAGTGGATGCGCGAGAACGGCTATCTTGTAAGTCGGCAGGGGCTCTGATTACAACATGCCAACGCAGCGGTCAATGGAGCTGGGGCTGTTTACCATCAAGGAGACGACAATCACGCACGCAGACGGGCACACGTCGATCAACAAGACCACGAAGGTCACTGGCAAAGGGCAGGTGTATTTCGTCGAGAAGTTCGCACGAATGGGGGCGGTTGCATGAAGCGGTCATGTGGCGTATGCGGCAAGGAGTTTGAGGGGCACGGAAACCAAAAGTATTGCCCGACCTGCAAGGCGGAAGGGAAAAAGCTGTGCTCTATGTGCGGGCAGGTAATCCAAGCAGCAAAGAACCGGTATTATTGCCCCGAGTGCGAGCGCGTAAAGAGGCAAAAATGGAACAAGGTGGAGGCAAAGAAGGCAAGGGGAATGGCAGAGGCGACGCGGACTGCCCCGCTTACGCTTGACGAGAAAGCAAAGGCCGCAAAAAGCGGCGGGCATGAGCTATGGCAAGTACAGGGCAATGATGCGCGGACTGCTGCGGGTGTGATTGTAAGGTTGCCGTTGAGTTTTGCGAGGTTCGATGATATTTTGCGGATTTTAGATCGTTTCCCATCATGAACCGCCTCTTTTGATCCTGTCCTATAAAGTCAATAAAATCAATGGGTTACGGATATTTCAAATGGCAAAATATCGATATTTGATCCTGTCGTTTCTAAGGGACGACGGCGTTGCGAGGTTGCTATGAAGTTTTTGCGAGGTAGGAGAAAATGAAGATTGAGCTGTATCATGATAATTTCCGGAATTACAAGCGGTACGGGATTCCGTCGAAGGCGCAGCTTGTGATTGCGGATATCCCATATAATCTCGGGCGCAACGCCTACGCCTCTAACCCCGTGTGGTATGAGGGCGGGGACAACAAGAACGGGGAGAGCAAGAAGGCCAATGCGCAGTTCTTTCGGACGGATAACAATTTCAACATCGCCGAGTATTTTCACTTCTGTGCCCGTCTCCTCAAGAAGGAGCCGAAGGAACGCAACGCCGCCCCTGCAATGATTGTGTTTTTGTTCGTTCGAGCAGATGCCGATGGTCGCGGCGTACGGGAAGAAACACGGATTTAATAACTCATATCCGCTGTTTTTTATCAAGAGCACCTCGGCGCAGGTGCTGAAAGCAAACATGCGCATCGTTGGTGCGACGGAGCACGCGCTTGTGCTCTACCGTGACAAGCTGCCAAAATTCCGCAACAACGGACACATGGTTCTGAACTGGATGGAGTGGAAGAGAGATGATAAAAGCTCTATCCGAAAGTGCACCCCGACGCAGAAGCCCGTGAATCTCTTGAAGCGTCTGATTGAGGTGTTCACCGACCCCGGCGACGTGGTGATTGACCCTGTGGCGGGAAGTGGTACAACGCTGAGAGCGTGCGCAGAACTTGGACGGACGTGTTACGGTTTCGAGGTGGACAAGGATTTTTACAAGGCGGCAAAGAGCGGATGCTTGTTTTCTGAAATCGAAGAACAGCGGCTTTTTGCGTAAGAAATAGTAACTACAATCGCGTTTTTGCGGTTGAAAGCATCGAACAACATCCAAAAAGCGGGATATGTGACACTTATCTACATGAAAAACGAGGTGAAGGAGTGGAGATCATGTTTAAGAAATACGCCTACATCTACAATCTGGAAGATGAAAAGTGGCATACAGGTTATTTTTGTCGGATGCATTACATGTCGCGAGAGCAAACAACCCCGATGCTAAAAACCGTCTATATCGCAGAGATAAGGGAGTATGACCCGCCTATTTGGGTTGATTGCGTGATCGATAACTTGCGCAAGGCTGCCGATGATGCGCTGGCGAAGAGTTCCGAGGATTTTCTTTGTGATTTGACAGATCGGGAAATTGAAGATTTGGAAGAGGCTCTAACAGATGCGTTCGTCAAGTGGGGGCGTGAGTCCGGGACTCAATACTGGATTGAAATACCGATAAAAGGCACAGAACGCCCTCTATGATCTGCAAACAGGAAAGCCTATAGAGGAGGAATCCAAATGAATATATGGATAGGCTCGGGGCGGCTGACGAAAGACCCCGCCGTAAAGTACACACAGAACGAAAAGGCCGTCTGTAACTTCACGCTGGCGGTTGACGACGGCTGGGGCGAGCAGAAGAAGGCACACTTTATCCCCGTGATCTGCTGGGAGAAGCTCGCGAGGCGTGCGGGAATAATCTCGTGAAGGGGCAGAAGGTCACTGTCTCGGGCAAACTCACGCAGCGCACGTACGAGAAAGACGGAGAGAAGCGTTACGCGTACGAGGTGCTTGCACGGGATGTTGAGTTCGGCGAGAAGGCACGCGGCGCACAGGGAAGTACGGCAGTATCCGATGAGGATATACCGTTTTGAGGAGGGCAAGATGACACCGGATGAACAGACGTTATACTTCTTTGCATTTCGCTATGCTCTGCCCCGACAAACGTATGCGCTGTCTCTTGTATCTAATCTCATTCTGGAGCGCGTGAATGACTTTGAGGATTGGCAGCTGCAGGATATGATCGGCGAGATTGAGGCGCACTGGGAGTGGAATAAGGACATCCATCCGATTGACCGAGATGTGCAGCGGCTCTTTCGAGATCGGCTGCAAGATGCGCTCTTGGAACGTAGCGTAAAACAGGCGGTCTCACAGATGAGGACATCCAGTGGTAGGGAGGTGAATAGAATGCCTAAGGGACGATATTTATATAGTTTTGATGAGGCGGGAGATCATCCGCAGTTCTACTTCTCCAGCGTTGATGAGGCGCTAGAGGATGCACTGGAAAAAATGCAGACGGGGAAGAAAGCGTCACATCTGGAAGCAGGAGCGGCTTGAACTTTGCGTGAGTGGCGAAGAAGTCATTGAAGACATGCGATGCCAAATTGATGAAGAAGCGCCCTCGACGAGGACTATCTTGAATGTCCGAGCAATCCGCCCTTGATGAGCTTAGCGATATGCTTACGAAGACCTTCAAGCGTGGGCGGATAAGCACGGATATGAGAAATCCATCGCTTATGGCACAGACGCTGAATTGTATGATCTGAAGACAGGACGCCCCGTGTTGAGTGAGAAGAAAGAGCGGCGTATAACCGCTCTTTTGGTGCGTTCGTAACATATTGTCGACGCCGACGAAATGATGAGACGGGAGGAATAGATTTATGAACTGTCCATGTTGCGGTGAGGATGAGCTTATTTTACATGTAAAGGTAGAATTGGGGGCTTATATTGATGAATGCGACTGCATTCAGCTCTTAGACGAGAATATGGGGGATGTGATGGATTGTGTTCTGGATAATCTTGGTGTCCGTGGTAAATGCTATGGATGCAAGCGGGAGTTTGATGTGAAGGTAACCAAATCGTTGAAAGTGAAACAAATAATACCGAGAGAGGTGCCCTGAATGAGCCCGTGGGTTTTTATGTGATTGATATAGTTCATTCACTACGCATAGTGACGGTGATTATTTCAGGTATATCAATCTTTGGGTGGTTTATCTTATTTCAGACCATTGCAGACGACAGATTCGCCAGTGATGATGTGAGATTTATTACTTTAATTCTGTTTATAACAGTATTATCGCCACTGTTCTGCAATCTTTCTCCCAAGCAATGAAACGATGGTGCAGATGCTTGTGGCGGCAACGGGGACGGATATAGACCATATACGGCAGATCGAAGAAGTGACAAAAGCAATTTTGCTGAGATAGGAGGTATGCAATTGAGAAACTTACAAAGAAAGAACGTGAATTGTACTTTTTGGCGTTTTTATACGCGCTGAAAGTCGAGTCACGTAAGTTTGCAGTAGTATCTCAAGAGATTCTGGAAAAAGATTACTTCTTTCAAGAGCTGGGAAATTGAAGAAATGATTGATGCGATAGATAGGCAATGGAAAAATTTAGGACAAGACTTCCTTATGTGGGGAACTGTACATTCACAACAAAGAGCATTTGTTTTTCGTGTATAAATTGCTTGACGAACTTACAAGACGAGACGGTGCCACAAGAACGTTTGGTCAGTGATTAGAGGGGGAGGAAATACCTTGATTGAAAACGACGCAGCCTTGCAGATGGCCGATGAGATACGACAAGACCGCAAGCAGGCAGAAACGATGCTGCTGAACTATACGGAGGAGCTGAAGACCTACCGCCTGAAGCGGGAAGAGTATGTACGCGGGACTGTGCAGGGAGGAGGCGGGAATCTGCCGGGGCATCCGACGGAGGCAGAGGCTCTGCGCGGCGTGAAGTTTGACGAGACGTATCCCGCCTACACATGGCTGCGGGCTGTTGAGTTCGTCGAGCGCGGGCTATCCGAGCGCAAGCGGATATTCCTTGACGCACGGCGCAAGGCATCACGTGATAAGACAGGAAGAGGTCGCAGGGCATGGCTCGTACGCACGCAGATGATATACTGTGCGGCTATGCGAGAGAGGTTTCTAAACTCAGAGTTTTTCGTTGGTGAGGCCGTGCTTAAGGATATGTGGCGATATATCATTGACCGTGTTGTCGAAGCATATCTAAAAACTTGAGCAGAAAAAATTAAATAGATACCTCCCATAAAGCCTTTTTGCGGTGCTAAAATGCTATTGTGGGTAGTTTGGAGATAGCCCTCAAACTACCGCGCATTACCTCCTATACTCCGAGAGCCGTCTCAATCGAGGCGGCTTTTCTCGTGGGGAGGAGGGCTGTCTAGGAGGTGTATGGATGAGTGATACTGAGCTGTTGTGTGGTGATTGTTTTGAGCTGATGCAGGGGATTCCGAGCGAGAGCATTGATATGATTCTCACCGACCCGCCGTATGGGATTACTCAATGCAAGTGGGACAAGGTACAGCCGTTTGAATTGATGTGGGAGCAGTACAAACGTATCATCAAGCCGAATGGTTGTATTGCTATATTCGCAGGCGAGCCGTTTTCCTCGACACTCGATGCAGTCGAATCTCAAGATCTACCGTTATGAGCTGATCTGGCAGAAGAACGCAGCATCGGATTTTCTCAATGCGAATCATAAGCCGCTAAAGATTCACGACAAGATACAGATTTTCTATCGCACATCACCGACGTATCATCCGCAGAAAAATAAAGGGGAAGCCTTACAAAAAGAATTGAAAGATCGTGCAAGGCGTAAAACACGGGATTTATACCGTGCAATTGATGCGATTGACCGTGTCAATGAGGCAGGGGATAGACATCCGACTACCGTGATTCGCTTTCCGATAGAACGCGGGTTGCATCAACACAAAAAAACCTGTGTCGCTTCTTGCGTGGCTGATTCAGTACCTACACGGACGCGGGGGATACAGTTCTTGATTCGTTCATGGGTAGCGGCTCTACTGGTGTCGCTTGTGTGCAGGAGGGACGACGATTCATCGGGATTGAGAAAGAACAGAAGTATTTTTGAGGTGGCGAAAGAGCGTATCGCTGAGATATAAATCTCGGCGATTTTTGTAGAGTCGTCGGCGGGAGATATAAATTTTATGGGACACAGCTGCGGCGGTGTCCTTTCTGATCGCAGGTTGAGAGGAGCTTTACTATGCAGGAAAAAGCAAAACAGATCGTCGTGGACTACTTCAACAAGCACGTTGATGTGACAGGAAGCAAGAAGATCACAGTGGCGGACGTGTTCATTGTTTGGTTTTCCAAGACGCTTCAGAACTGGAAGGCGCTTGTGAGTACGGATGTGAACGACGGTATGTATTATGAGATCACGCACGACGGCGACAAAGGGTTATACGTACGTTGACGTATACAAGAAGCGGGAGAACTTCACGGTCAAGTAAGACAGGGAGACGAACACAAAAAGAGCGACATGCAAGCCGCCCTTTTGCTTCATTCTTTCGTCATGGTTTTGTTGACCGCTGCCATTATATAGGCTGTCAACGATAGCCCAGCCGCCTCTGCGGCGGCCTTGATTCTCCTTTGTCCCCTTGGGGACTCTCATTGTAATCTGCTCGTACTTTTCTTTGTTGTATTCTTTTCGTGCGAGCAATTTTGTTTTCAACCCATCCCATCTTTTACAGCTCCTTTGCTCTCTTTGCTAGTGCTGCAAGGAGGTCGTCGAAACGACCCTTATAGTCGGTCTGGTAGCTGATAATGGTCGCTGCCGATGTCTCAAGGTCAAGCGCGTTGAGCCCGAACCAGTCAGCTCCCATGTTGTCTTCCACATCACGGGTAAGTTCTTCCCTGAATCTTTTCCGCCCATGCGATCTGTTTGGGCGTACCCTCCAGCTTTGTTTCCTCCTTTTTATTTTTCCATTTTTCTCCAGAAAGGCGATTGATGCCCCTTTGTTATCAATCCAGAATCTGGACTCTGTCTGATCTTTCAGCCATGCCAGAAACTCGTCAGTCGGATTCTTGCCCTTGTCAATTTCTCGAATTCCAGCTTCTCGAAGACCCCTGTTCCGCAGGCTCTCTGCCCATGCAACCTGCTTGGGGGTGCCAGTGAGGGCAGGGAGGTCAAAGGCTGCAGCCTCTTTCTGCTGCTTCTCCTTGTAGCAGGAAGGGCAGAGGCAGTTCCCTTCCATCCATTCGATTTTCCGTTCTCTCTCTGAGGTTTTTCCCGAAGAGCTCGACGAGTTTCCGTATGCCCGCAGGCATATGTGACATCGTACTTTGCCATTTTGGTTTCCTCCTATCTCTGGGGGCTTTTGCCCTCTGACCTTTATCTTGATTATATTATAGCATTGCAATTATATAATGTCAATACCTTTTTATATAAATTTTGGAGGTGGTATTGTGCAGCGGTTACAAGAAAAATTTTGCATCGAATTTGTACGGTGTGGCAATGCCACGGAAGCCTACAAGCGCGCGGGTTACAAGGCACGTTCGGACAAAGTCGCTGGGACGGCAGCAGCTAGATTGTTGGGAAATGTTAGGATTCAACGGCGAATTGTTGAACTTCAAAGCGAAATGGATTCGCACAAGATCATGGACGCAGCAGAAAGGCGTGAACTCCTTACACGTTTTGCCCGTGATGAGGATACGGGAAAGACTGATCGTCTGCGGGCTATGGACTTACTCAACAAGATGGATGGGGTATACATCAACAAGACACAGATAAGCGGGATTGACGGTGCGCCGATTACATTTCGCTGGGAGGGCGGAACATGAGCACGGTTGTCATACCATACACGCCACGCCCGCTATGGCGCGACACGATACATCCTGCGCTGACGCGGTACAGATTCGCCGTGCTTGTCTGTCACCGACGTTTCGGCAAGACGGTCGGCACGGTAAATGAGATGCTAAAAAAAGGCGATACTCAACGAGCGCAAGGCACCTGTCTATGCCTACGTTGCGCCGTACCGCAATCAGGCCAAGCGTGTGGCGTGGGAGTATCTGAAATACTATACGAATCCTATCCCCGGGCGCACGGTGAATGAGTCGGAGCTCTATGTAGAGCTTCCCACGCGTCATAACGGCTCTCCTGGGGCGCGTCTCTATATCATCGGTGCAGATCACCCCGATGCGCTGCGCGGTATCTATCTTGACGGGGTTATCCTCGACGAGTATGCGGATATCAAGCCTGAGCTCTGGGGCGGTGTTATCCGTCCTGCGCTTGCTGATCGGCAGGGATGGGCGGTATTTATCGGCACGCCGAAGGGGCAGAATCAATTTTATGAGATGTACCGTCATGCAGAAAAGTCGGCGGATTGGTACGCGTGCCTCTACCGTGCGGATGAGACGGATGTTATCCCAACAGACGAGCTCGCCGACATGAAAGCACAAATGACCGATATGGAGATTCGTCAAGAGCTTCTCTGTGACTTTACGGCCTCTGCCTCTGACGTTGTTATCCCGATTGACCTTGTGAGTGCAGCGGCGGAAAGAGAGCTGACAGAAAGGGATGTAGAGGGGCAGCCCGTTATCCTCGGTGTGGATGTGGCACGATTCGGCGACGACCGCACCGTGCTCTGCGTACGTCAAGGGCTTCTCGTCAAGGAGGTACAGACGTTTACGGGACTTTCGACGATGGACGCAGCAGATCGTGTGCTCGTCCTCCTGCAAAAGGAGGGGCCGCAGGGCGTCTTTATTGACGCAGGGGCTATGGGTGCGGGTGTCATTGACCGACTGCGGCAGCTCGGATATGCGGTGAGCGAAGTGAATTTCGGTGGGGCAGCACTAGATACCGAACGCTATGCGAATATCCGCGCGGAGATGTATTTTAAGTGCCGCGACTGGCTGACTGCTGGCGGGTCGATTCCGCAGGACGCGGAGCTAAAGACAGAGCTTTCGACGGTGGAATACCGCTTTAATACGTCGGGGCGCATCATTCTTGAACCAAAAGACAGGGTAAAGGAGCGCACGGGGAAGAGCCCTGACCTTGCAGACGCGCTTGCGCTGACGTTTGCCCGCCCGGTACATGTGCCGGGAAGCGGGAAGTACTACGAGGCACGGCGGCAAGGAAAGATTCGCCGCGCAGGGTCGATGTGAAATGAGGTGATATGATGCAGGATAACGCAGCCGCCTATAGCGCGGCACAGAACGCTATGTCGGAGGAGATCAGCCTTGAAACGCTCGATGCCGACGCGGTCAAGAAGATCATGACGGCGTTCGCGGCGGGGCGTGAGATGGCAGATCACTGTACACATCGACGGTAGAGCCCGCGCTTTTGCTTCGCTATGATGTGTACCGCGCGGACAAAAAGCATTATCGCGGCAAGTTCCCGCGTCTTTCGGAGCTTAGCGATTGGGTGTCGCGGGATGTAAAGACGACGGTGGATTGGATGATGCCGTCCCTTATGGAGGTGTTCACTGGTGCGGATGACCCCGTGGATATTACGGGGGTTAATGTCGGTGACGATGATAACGCCCGAAAAGATACAGCAGCTTCTGAGCTATTTCGTGACGCGCAAGAACAGTTTCTTCACATTCATGTATAACTTTCTGCGTGACGGGCTGACAATCAACATGGGGTGCGCCAAGGTCTATTGGAGGCGCGAAGAAGAGCGACAACCGATGGAGGTGCTCGCCGATGCGCAGATGATGCAGATGATTCTTGCGGGCGAAGCGGCGGGGCAAGTGGAGATTAAGGAGGCCGTTCCCGTAACGCCGCTCGGTGATCTTCTGCGTGTGACGTTTGATCTCGTCAATGTCAAGGTCAATCAGCCGATCATCGAAAACATGAGCCCGTCGGAGCTGCGCTTTACGCCGGAGACACGTGACCCTGCATGCGGCAAAAATTCGTGGCACAGCGAAAGGTAGTGCGCGGCGACTATCTAAAGCGCATGGAGGAGCAGGGCGTATACAAAAACGTCGATGCGGCCATGAAAAGGCAGGTGGGAATACGACAACGACGCTGCTCCTGAGACAAGAAGCACAACAGTCACATTGAGGAGATGCACGGTCAGCTCTTTTGATGGTGATGATGCGTCGAAAGAGTTTGAGCTCTATGAGGCATATCTCAAGGTCGACTTTAACGGCGACGGTATCTACGAGAATGTGATCGTTCATGCGGTCGGAGATGTCCCGCTAAAGATTCAGGACAACGTGTTTGAGATGCCGCCGTTCTTTGTATTCTCCCCGGAACACGACGCCTATGCCATATTCGGCGAGGATTCTCTCACGGATACACTTGAGCAGCTGCAAGACCTCAAGACCGCTCTCATCCGCCAGATGGTGATTGCCGTCGCGAAGAACAATGTCCCGCAGAAGTTTGTGGATGAGAGCAACGTCGACATGGACGCGCTCTACGAGGGGGCAGAGATTGTCCCCGTCAAAGGCGGTATCCCGCCGCAGAGCGTGATGTTCCAGCCGCCGCCGATACAGATGGATGGCTCTGCTATGACGCTTGTGCAATACGCACAGAATGAGGTGAAAGCCAGTCGGGCAGCACGCGCTACAACCAAGGACTTGACTCTTCCAGCCTCAACCGCACGGCGGCGGGCATCACAGCGATCATGGGGGCGAGCGATAAGAAGATCAAGCTGATTGCGCGTCTTGCTGCGGAAACGGCGTGGATTCCGATTGTCAAGTTCCTCATCCTGCTCTGTCAAAAAGTTCGTCGATGACGGGCAGATTGTACGCCTTGCGGATGAGAATGTCTCCATTCAGCGCGAGGAGATCAATATCGACTATGACCTTATCGTCAATGTCGGACGTGGCGCGTCGACGAAAGAGATGCAGATGCAGTATCTGATGGTGCTCATCCATCAGATTTATCCGAAGCTCGAAGCAATCGGGATTGTCAATGCCGAATCGTGGTACAACGTCACGAAGGAGCTCCTTGAAAACGATGGGTATCCGCTCGACGGAGAAGTATCTCCTCGACCCGAACGGGCAGGAGTACCAGATGCAGCAGGCTCAGCAGATGCAGATGCAGCAGGCGGCGCAGGAGAAACAGGATGCCATGATGCAGGCAGAACTCCAGCTAAAGCAGGACGACGTGAAAGCGAAGACGCTTGCACGCCTCTCGGCACAGTTCAAAGACCTGCCGATTGATGCACAGATTTCAGCGCTCCAACAGCTGGGGCTTTAGCGCTTCTCCCGCTTCCATGCAGGAGAAGATTGCACGGGATGAGCGACTTGCAGAGCAGCACAACAAGGCCGTCCAGATGTGGCGGGAAGGGAGGATGAACGCATGGAATCAGGCGACAAGATGAAGCTCCAGGAGCGCACCGCCGAGGGGCGTGATGCGACGTTCCTCCTTACGGAGCGGTTCTCTGGGAAATGGCTCGACGAGGTGAAAGCAAAGACACTTGATGCGCTCTGCCGTGCTCTGCCGGCGGAGCTTTTGACTGTTCAGGCGGACTACAAGGCGGCACTACGTTTCTATGAGTCGCTGCGGAGCGCAGAGCGAAGGGGCAGGGAAGCCATGAAGAAGCTGTACGAGGATAAGGACAACTGATTGGAGGATGTCGGATGAATGACTGGGTTTTTGACTTACAGAGATTTGCAGAGGGAGAAGCGGCGCAGGATGCGCCAGCCGATACGCCCGCTTATGAAGCACAACAGGGCGCGCAGGAAAGTCCTGCCACGGGTGCGGGAACGCCGCCCGCCGTAGAGACTGCAACGGAGGGGGTAGCCATCCGTATTGACCCCACGACGGGAGCGCGAACGGTCGTCAATATCGGGGCGGAGCAGCAGACAGCGCCGCCCGCAGAGGAGCATGCGGAGGAGAGCACAGAACAGCCTGCTACACCGCCGCAGCCTGCACCGTATACGGCGGAGGAGCTTGCCTCCATGACGACGGGACGAACGGATGAGACGCGCATCCCTGAGGAGCTGCGTGCACCCTACATTGCTATCCGCCAGCAGCAGCAGATCGCCGCGCTCACGGCACAGCAGCAGATGCGGCAGAGCGCGCCTCCTGTTCAACAGGCGCAGGAGACCGTACAGGACGCGGAGATTTATCGGCGTATTCAGGAGGCGGCCGAGCAGAAAGCACAACAGGAGCTTGGTATCACGCCCGAGGAGCTTTCGGGGATGTCTTATTCCGATGACCCGACCGAGACGAAGAAGGCGGAGGAGTACCGCATCGCTGTCCAGATGAACGTGAACGCAATCGCCCGTGAGATTGATGCGTATCAGTCGAATCTCGCACAGCAGCAGGCCGAAGCGCAGGCGTTCGCCGCAGAGTTCCTGCCGAAGATGCAGCAGGCACAGGCGAAGGAGCCGAACTTTAATCAGATCGACGTGATGATGGAGAGCTACTATCAGGAGCTCCCTTATCATGAGGCGGTGCGGGTGGAAGATGCGGTACGGCGATTCCGAAACGGCACGTGTACGCGCGCGGATGTCCCTGTGCTCGAAGGATACCACGAGAAGACGCGGGCGGCGTTCTACGCCAAAAAGACGGGGCTCACACCGACCCCGCAGCCTGCGCCGAAAGCCGCTCCTCCATCGGTGGAAGGAGCAGGGCGTGTCGCGCCGTCTGCGCCGCAGCAGACGGACTGGAGTGCTATGCGCTCGATGGATGTGCGGGCACGCAACGCATTTTTGCGGGAGCATCTCTTTCCCAGCCAAGGATAGATTCTATTTTTTTACGAGAGGTGATACATTATGGCATTGGTAGCAAAATCCGCGTCGCAGTCCGTAACGTACGAGGCTGTCGGCACGAAGGATGATTTCAGCAACATCATCACAAACATTGACCCCGAGGAGACGTTCTTTCTCTCGAATTTTTGGGCGGGCGACGGATGCAAAGAGTCTGAAATTCAACTGGCTCACGGAAGGGCTCAAGCCGCCGCAGGAGAACGCTCACATGGAGCTGACGAACTACGAGACGGACAAGGTTGGTTCGCTCGCACGCTGGGACAATCGCTGCCAGCACTTCATCAGCACAGGCAAGGTATCCGATGCGCAGAAGAAGCACGCAAAGGAGTACACGCCCGAAGATGAGTTTGCACGGCAGAAGACGAACGCCTTCAAGCAGCACGCACGTGATATTGAGTACGCGCTTGTTTTCAAACCGTGCACCGCGTGATGAGTCTCCCTGGCAATCCCGCGCTCACGGGCGGTGTGCGTTATTTCCTCGAAGAGGAGGTTGAGGACGTCACCTTTACGGGCAATATCTGTGCGGCGACCACAGATCACAAGCTCGATACGGGCGATTTCGTCTACTTCAAGGCAAAGCCGGGCGCGGGCAACAAGCTCCCTGCGGAGCTCTCGGCGAATCTCCCGTACTATATCCGCAAGGACACCGACCCGAAGAAATTCACGCTCTTCAACAGCATGGACGATGCGATCAAGAACGCCAACCAGATCACGCTTTCGACGGCGGGGCAGGGCGTTCAGATGGTGAAAAACAACGTATTCAGTGCGGGCAACGCGCTCTTTACGGAAGACCACATCAACGATTGTATGGAGATGTGCTTTAAGCGCGGCGGTAATCCGACGCTTGCGGTCATGTCCGGGCGCAGCAAGCGTCGCTTCTCGCAGATCGTCACGGGCGGCGCGACGAAGCAGCGCGGCTCGAAGGAGAAGACGGCGACGAACATCACGGATGTGTATGAATCCGATTTCGGCGTCATCCGTGCACAGGTGCACCGTATGTATGCGGATACGGTCATTGACTTCATGGACATGAACTACTGGGATGTTCGGTGGTTCGACCCGACGCATGAGGTGACGGGGCTCGGAAAGAAGGGCTCGTACGAGGAGTTTGTGATTGAGTCGTGGCTCGGTCTTCAGGGCACACAGCCGAAGGCATCGGGCTCGATCTACGACATCAAACGCGCCTAAGAAGATAGGATTGAGGGCTTGCCTATGAGAGGTGAGCCCTTTTGTATTGGGGAATCAAAATGGAGTTGAAAAGATACTGCCGCATTGATGGAAAGTTCCGATTATCAGGAGCGTTACAAAGCCGAGTATTATCAGCTGAAAGTCCGTGTGGAGAAACTGGCTGCTATGCTCGAAAAGTACGCCACTGGTACCTTGGACTTCAAGCCGTCCTGTTCGTATGACCTCCTGTTTGAACAGCTCGTTTATATGCGCGGCTATATGCGGATCCTCAAGGAGCGAGCAATGATTGATGGCGTAGCTCTGTATTGATGGCGTAGCCCTGTAGAGGAGGAGATTTTATGATTTTTGGAACAGAAACTTCATGAGGAGGATGGGAAAAACGATACTCACCAACCGTATTGACTGCACGGAAGCAATCGAAACGGCAAAGAGAGTGTCGGATGAGGGCGGGCGGGGAAGAACATTATTCCCCTTGGGTATATTCCTCCTGAAATGTGGATGTTTGACCCGTGGCTAATTGAGGCACGCAAGGCACAGAGCGCAGGAGACAAGGCAGAGTTTATCCGCCTAGTGAAAAAGTTCTTCTCCATGCACCCTGCCTTTTTGCCAGTGCACCGCGATCACACGCGGCGAGTATGGCAGGGAGGTGTAACGAGTGATTGATGCGACACAGGTCAAGGATACGGTACGTTGGAAGGAAAAGGACGTCAACGAGGTACGCTTTTCAGACTATGAAATCTACCACGCCATCAACGAAGTCCTGCGCTATATCACGGCGCGCCTTGCCAACATGCAGAGTGATCTGCTGGAGCGTGAGAAAACCTATGGCCGGGATGAGTTCGTCGGCGGCGCGGTGTTCCTGCCTGATGATTTCATGTCTGTTAAGGGCGTCTACCGAACGGCCGATCACTACCGCCTGCATGCGGTATCGGACGATCATGTCGACACGGATACGTTCCGCCTCTTTGCAGGGCGTATCTATGCGACGCAGGAAATTACGCTTCACTACTACGGCAAGCTCCTCCCGTATACGAGGGCGGACAGGGTCATGCTTCCTGATATGTTCCTTGATGCGATCGTAAAAGCTCACGCGTCTTGTCCTCAACAACACGGACGTTGACACAATGACACAGGCGGTGACGACAGAGACCGATGCGATTGTTCCACGGCGCAAGTACAACAATATGCGCCTGAAGATGCCGTTTTTCGTATGAGGTGATGTTATGACGGTGCAAGAAGCAATTACACGGATGCGCTCTTCTGTGCATGATGTAGCAATGGAATTTTCGGATGCAGAGCTGCTGCGCTTCCTCAATATGGGCATTGCGGATGTGGCGGCACGCGCTATTGCGGCGAACGGGACAGATTTTGTGCATACGGTACAGGTGGCGGACGGTGATGCCCTACCCGAAGGATTTGTGCGGACGGCAGGGCTGTTCCCCGTTCGTATAGAGACGGGACACGTGTATCTCTTGGATGGTACAACATCACTTTCGCTGCGCTGTTTCTGTATCCCACCACCCGTAGCTATCTCCGATGAGCACCTGCTGCTACGCAGGAGGAGACACAAGAGATGGCAGTAGGCACGGCGGTTCTTCTTGTTTTTGAACGAACATGAGTTTGACATAACTCAGGATGTATCAATTTTGGGGACACTGGTGCAGGATGCGGCGGCTGCGGAGCAGTCGCAGTGAGAGGGAGGAACGTCATGCAGTACAAGTTGAACAATGAATTTCAGGCACTGATTGAAAAGGAAGGAACACTTTATTCAGCAGAGGGCGGCGTAGAGATAGCGGCAGGCACAGGGACGCCTGAGTGTGGGGCGGGGATTCTGCTACGCCCGATGGAATGGGCTCAGTTCCAGACAACACAAACGCTTTTATGCGCGGTCTGCGGGGGCATCGGCGGTGCTGAACGTACAGGATGTGAAGCTGTTATGAGGATTGGCACGAAGCACGCGGGCCAGCAGCCGGTTCTGTTTGCTGATTTTCGGGAGGGCTCATACGTCCTCAACGGCGGAGATGATTGCGGATAACCAGCTCTTTGATGTGGTTAATATGGAGCTTGATGCGAACGATGGACTCTTGCGCACGGCACATGGGACGAGGGACGTTTACAGGGCTTTTTCGCGGGTGACAGCATCACTCATGGGGCATACGATGTGATTGAATAAAGCCCTTTTATCTTCCTCTCGTCAGGGAAGATCATGGTGCGGAGGGGAAATAGTGATTTTCGTATGCTCGGGCAGCTGACGGGGCGGGGGCCCGTGAGGACGGCGACGTGGGAGGATGGGCTTCTCATTGCCTCAGGCGGCAGGCTCCAGTACGCCAATGGCGGGACATCCGTAGAGACGATCACATCGTCGCCACCCGTCTGTGAGTGATGTCTATACGCGTTCGGGACGTGTGCTCGTCTACGATGACGCGGACATCGTGCGCTTTTCTGGTGTTGGTGATAAAGCGAACTGGACACAGAATTCCAACGATGAATCCGCCGCGCCTCTTTGCGCAGATCGGCTACAAGGTCGGCGGTAGACTTATGGGGATGTTTCCACTGACGGCGGATGTGCTCTTCATTAAGTCCAACGGTATGGTCTTTCGCCTACGCAATGAGTATCCGAACTGGGCGATCACGGAACTTGGCCGCAACATTCATTGTGTGGGGAGGAGGCTTTTTGCAATGTCGGGCAGACAGCGCTCATTCTCGGCAAGGGGAGCCTTTCCGAGGTCGTAACGACGCAGGATTATGGCGACATGGCGGCGAGAAACATCAGGGGCCTCATGTGGAGAACGCGCTTTCTCAGCTACCAAGTACGGCAAAGCTGCGCTACGTTCCACAACTGGGGCAGATGTGGGGAATTGCAGGGGAAGTATGTTCTCGTCTACGACTGCCTACATGGTTCTTCAGAGGTATTTTTAACTCAGATGTCGTTGACGTTGTATCTGCGCCGAATGTCATCTATGTGTTGAAAAAGGACGCAGTTTCGGAACTTGCACCGAAGACGTTTGAGGACGCAGGCAAGCCGATGGCGTTCCGTACTGCTAAGGATAAATCGTCACTTCATAGCGTTGTTGCGAAACGGGCTGTGCTGGAACATCACGCCGTTGGTCGGCTTCTACGCGGACAGTCGCTCGGAGATGGAGGTCGGCGGGCGCTTCGAGGTGCGGCTTCCTTTTCCGGCGCGACTGAAAAAACATGAAGGCGGTGTGAACAACGTCGTTGCGCCACACATCCCCGCCTGTCTGATGTCTTCATCTTTTGTTGGCGGCAATCATGCGGATGTTTTCCTGAATCCTGAATATATTTCACCAAACGAAGCGGTCTTTATGCGTGGGCACATCTTTTGTCGTGACACACATATCCGTCTACGTATTCACGGGAAAGGTTTCCGTTCATCCTGAACTATATTGGCTATGACATGGCGGAGGGTGTAAGACATGGAAATATACGAGCCAATCGCACCGCTCAATACGGGCGTCGGTGAGGACACGGTAAATGATTTCGGTGAGAAGTACAAACTGAAATCAACCACATATACGAGATTTTTGAACAAGACTACAGGTGACGGCAAGGGTGGCGGCTGCAAGTGCCCGCCGATTTTTGACAGCTTGCCGGCACTCTATGAAAACAGCCAGCGGGACTTGTCGACGGCGGCATGTTGAGGCTCTTGGGCTACCACAAGAAGGGGACGGTGGCGGCGCGCTACAAAGTCCGATGGCTCTGGTCGCAGTCGGACTATCCGTGGGCAATCGAGATTGGAGCGACGGAAGAAGTCGAATACGAGCTTGTCTATCAGACGAACGGAGACCGCAGACAGACCCATTGACGGGGGATTTCGTCCTCAGGAAGGACGCACATGGAAAACCAATTCCTCTCTACGAAAGCGACGGACATACGCTAAAGAAGAAGCGTCTCTACGCGCTTATAGATGAGAGCGTTGTGAATTACCGCATGTTCGGTGCGAAGCTTGACGGTTTAACGGATGACGAGAACGCGCTAAGACTCTGCCACAAATACCAGAAGGAAAGCGTACACCATAGAGCCGCTAACAGGACGCCGACATTACGGCGTGCGCGTAGAAAACCACGAAGGCATCATTCGTAGGGACAACAGCGACCCTATTGTCTGCTGTGGCAACATCGACATTTCCGGCTCGGAGTTGCTCATCCGTGACGTTAATGCGACGTGGTACGGCTTCTATCTCTGGGGCGATAATGAGGAGGATTATCTAACATTTGAGCCATTCAAGGAGACGACGGATAGTTTCAAAAAGGACAATTTCGCTGTAAAGACGGCGGGAAACAGGTCGGAATTGAAGCCAAACGCACTGCTTTTTCTCAAGGAAAATCCTTATGCAGTACGTGATGACGGCGGCTATCTTTTATTCCGAGCCTCGCTATGAGTTGTCGCTTCACACGATGGACGGGCTTCTAACCTCGCCAATTACGTATGATTGGACATATCCGGGTGGACTGGAGATAAATTCTACTGTGTCCGACTACGGAACGCACGAGGTGACGACACAGACGGTGACGTCGCATTTTTCCTGTAGCTACACGATGCTCCCTGCGACGCACTACTACTTCATCGGCTGCGACGTACTCCTAGAGACAACGGCGAATAAGTATTGCACTGGTCCTCTGGTGCAAGTGCCATAACGCGCATATTCGAGGGCTTCAATTTCCGGCCGAATCCTGCCGAGCTACACAATACGCGCTTCAAGAATACGATGATCTACATCTGGGGCGCGTACAACGTGGAAAGTCTCCGGACATCGTGGGATTCAACGCGGCGGGCAAGAAGGAAGGCGGAAAGAATGGAACGTCGGGTTACGTGATCCGTGCGACGAACTGCCTGCAGCTCCATCTGCACTGACATCAGCGTGCAGGGATATTGGGGCGCAACGGCCATGAACTGCGTCAAGGACGTGCATATCGAACGCGTGAACATCAACCGACTGGATATCCACAATTACTTTTACAATCTGTGGATTGACGAGTGCAACTTGTTCAATCACGCGATTCAGATCGGCGAAGGGCGCGGCATCTGCTCCATCACGAACACGAATTTCTACATCAACAAGCTGGAGGGCGATTCCTACCCGAATGCGCATATGTTGGAATTCAATCTGACGTATGGGCGCATTTTTGAAGGCCGCGTGCTGATCGATGGGTGCAATGCATACCTGAAAGACCCAGAAAGCAAGCAATTTGACGTGTGCAAGATTGATTTTTCGCCGGAGGCTGTATCGACGCTGGACAGCTACCGCTTTCCTGACGTAACAATACGTGACTGTCATTTTTACAGCTACAATCCTGATACATATCGACCTATTTCATGGTCGCTGGCAAGCGTAATTGCAAGTACAAGCACGAAAGGGCCGTCCGTCCTCGTCGATTTCTGCCGTGACCTTGGTAACGATGCTGCCGGTACTCTCATGTGGAAGTATGTAGGGGCGAGGCATCGATTGGTTCAGCGGCGAACCACCGGAAGAAGGTGCGCTTAATGTCGTTCCTGGACAGTATGTGCGAACGTACAAGAAGTTCGTCGATGCGGAAGGGAAGACAGCGTTTTACGATTTTCGCTATTTCCTCGTGACACAAGCGGGCGTACTACCGACACCAACGGCGGGGAACGCCCCGACGGACGAGAGCGGGACAGAGTTCACACTTGGCACGGCGAGGCTGCGCCATCGTCGAGCGGCATCGCTGGGAAGCCGCGAGGAGCTACGCGGTCGGTGATTCGTGCTTTACGGAGCTTTCGTCGTGGCTACCGCCCTATTGCTACGTCTGCGTGACGGCGGGCACATCAAACGGCTGGCGACCAACGCATACGGCAGGGACGGCCATCGAGGGGGAGGATGTCTATCCCAAGAATCTGGATGCTTGCTATTGGCAGTATACGGCTCAGGCGGCAAGCTTCATCACAAAGACGTTTGCCCCACGCATGAAGGTCACGGCGGGCGACGTGCTCTACGCCGACCATCGGCTTTATCGCGTGGAGCAGAGTGGTACATTGAACGATGTTCCCCGTGCATCACACCATGGCTGCAAACATTCACGGAGGACGGCAAAGCTGGTCTTCTTGGGGAAAAGGATTGGCAGAGTGTGTCATGGTGGGCAAAGGGCGCGTACTGCCTATCCTATGACACGACAGGGGGTCTTGCAGGTTTATCAGCTTGTCAATCAGGACGGAACGACGAGCGGCGAGATTCCTATCCCGGGCAATGGGCGTTGCGTTGACGGGGATATGATCTGGCAGCATACACAGGAGGCGGCGACAAAGGGTGGAAGCCGCAGACGCGAGTTTTTGCAGGGATGTCGTCTCGTACGCAGGGAACAACTACCGTTGCGTCTTTGATGGGCGACTGGAATTGCCGAATCAGATCAACATCGAACGTCATGACAAACATCAAGGGGACGGGGATGTATTCGCATTCTGGGAAAAGCGGGACGGATATTCCAACGAAACTTGGACCATCGGGCGCATGGAAAATCAAGGTGGACAATGTGGATTGTTACCGTTTCCGTACGTTCGCGAGCGGCTATTTCGGTCATGCGGGCAATCTTGCGCCAACCATTATTGAGCGTGGCGCGGCAGGGCAAAATGCTGTAAACGTGGATGGAGTGAGTTTTTGATGCAGGTTCTTGTGACGGCGGTACATTTGACGAACATTGCCAATGCAATACGGGCAAAGAACGGCACGACAAAGCAGTACACGCCAGCCGAAATGGCGGCGGCGATTCTTTCCCTTACGGCATCTGCCACTGGGGATACCGGTGGCACAACACAGCCTATAGAGCCACCGTCGGGCAGAACGAAGGCCGGCGGATTTACCATAAAGGCAAATGAAGAGGGGCCTCTCTGGCTATACGGCGGGAAAGATCGTGATGGCACTGCCGAATCATCGGATTGCAGCGTTCCGCGTAACAGTGTTCTGCCCGACAGGGGGTTACAGCTTGAGATGATGGGAGTGTCGGATTTTGCAAGCGGACGTGCGTGGAAGCAGAGCAATGCCTACGCGACTAGACCCGTGCATACAGACGTTGCGGGCGGAACAAATCACATAATGGAGTGGGAGGAGCTCATCAATATTACGGATAGCAGGACTATCTCTACGACGACGACAAATCGAACGACAAACTAACGTACTACTGCTGCTCGGAAACGAGGGTGAAGGCAGCGGATAGTACTGTGCTCACCGGAGCAACACTCACGGTGGAGGCTTTTGTATAGCGAGAGGGGGGATAGTTCATGACACTCTACGAGTGGATTGACTTCTACAACCGTAAAAATCCACAAGACCCATTTCAGCCGACGGATGGATTTGAACTCTTCTATGTCCCTGAAAAAGGCTTCTGCGAGGTGCTCTTTCTCGGAGATATGGTAATCGTCGGGCAGCTTGCGGGCGACGCGAGGTTCTTCAAAGAGCATATCGATAAAGTCGCGGCACAGATGGGGATTCGTGAGGGCGGAACGATCTGCATCCGTAAGGAGATTCGCGCCTACATCCGCCTCTTTGGCTATCGCATCGACCATGTAGAGGAGCTCTCGGACGGGACAAAAACGGTACTATGGGAGCAACAAAAAACAGGGAAATGGGCACTCTACAGCCCTGGCTATACCTACGATGCGACGGGCGAGCTTGCCTATCTTGTGACATGGGAAATCTAAAGGGGTGAGGACATGAGAAGATATTGGCATCTGTGTGATGAGGATGAAGCGGACTGGCAAGACAGCGACGCTTATCTTCACCGCACCTACGGGCGCATGGTGCGCTACAAAAGGGCGGCAGCTCGACGACGGTGCAGAACTCGCTACACGCCGACGCCGGGCGAAGTCCAGCTGGCACAGGCGAGCGCGGACTATGCAAAGAAAGTCGCGCCGAACGCGTACTACCTCAACGACCTTGGACGCTCTCTGTTGCAGGACTCCTTGGCGCGGTGCAGGGTTGACTTTAACTCTCAATCGCGGTGCACAAAGTCAAATCGGTATGGCGCAGAGTGGTATGGCAGGCCTTGTCGGCGCGAACAATGGAGCAACGGCGGCGGCGAACGGCGCATGGCGACGCGTCACGGCAGATGGGAAACCTTACGGCACGAGAACGTCGGGCGGCTCGGCGGACTTGAGGGGCTCTACCGCAGCGGTGCGGATGCGGCAAGCGGCGCAATCAACGCGGCAAGCGGCGTGATCGGCGCGTCGGCGGGCGCAGCGAACGATGCGCTTACGTCTTGCACAAGGGCAGATACCGCCGCAATACCAGGCAAACATGGAAAAACAGTATCCGTTCGGCCATACAAAAATACCATAGGCAAAACACTCTCAGGACTTGGCAATCGCGGCGTTCTTAACTCCTCGGTGACAACAGGAGCAATGAATGACATTCAGCGCAACGCGGCAGATGAGGTGGCGCGGCAGTACCACGCAAACATCAACCAGATCGCCTCTCTCACACAGCAGCAAAACGCGAATGCGGGCGGGCGGCGCAGACGATCGCGGGGCTCATGCAGCAGCAGAACGCGAACGCACAGGAAGTCTTGCCGGGAATCTCGGCAACCTCTACAACACGCAGTACACACAGGGGCATGGGTGCGCTCGGACAGCAGGCGAACATTGCGCAACAGCAGCTTGCGAATGCACAGGGCAACAACAGCCAAAACAGCGCGCTCTACGCGAATATTGCCAACATGGCAGGACAGCCCGTCGCGCTTGCAGCAGCGGCACAGGAAGCGGCACAGAACCCCGCGTTCCGTGCGTGGAATGCGTCGATGGGGCTCAACGGTGCGACGACAGAATGCACTTGCAGGGTGTGGCGGGCAAGGGGACGAACACACAGACGACGACACAGTCGGGCGGCGGCGCTTCTTTGGTGGACTTCTCGGCGGTGTGGTCGGCGGCGCGGCGCAGGGGCTCGGTCTTGGACTCTTTTGTTTCCCGCCCGGCACAAAGATCAAGATGGCAGACGGCACGGAAAAGAGCATCGAGCACATCGACGTGGGCGAGATGGTTATGTCGCATAAGGACGGCAAGGAACAGCCCGCAAAGGTGCTGCGCGTCATGCAGCGGCACTACGCCGATGTGTATAACATCCAGTGCCAGCTTGCGCATACCTCGGCGACGCTCTCACAGCCCTTCCTAATGGAGGATGGGACATATAAGACACTCGGCGATATGCGCATCGGTGACGTGCTCCATGATGTTGGTGCGGTCTATGGGCTCAGCTACAGCGGCGAGCGTCCGTGCTGACATCGAGGTGGACGGCGTGAATAACTATATTGCAGACGGCTTTATCGCCAAGGGGCGGCGACGGGGGCAACGTGGCAGGAATGAGACGGAGGTTAAGTAATGGACTGGGAAAAACTCGGCTACATGGTCGGCAATACGCTTGCCTGAATCATGCGCAGAACTACTATGACCGTGGCGTCGACAAGGCACGCAAACAGATCGACGGAGCGGGCGGTGTGACGGATGGAGATCGGGAACAGGCGGCGCAGATGCTCAATGCGGGGCTCGGCGGCGGTGGACTGATCGGACAAAGCCCGCAGCTTTCTTTGCTCAAGGCTAAGCGTGACTGGATGCAGGCGGACAACGATGCACAGTACCTTCTGAATAACGGATATGCAGAGAACTCCAAGGAGGTACAGGGATTCCGTAAGATACAGGCAAATGCACACACGGCCGCCGATGGAATCCGCGCCCTCAGGAAGAACATGGGGTATAACCTCGACGACTACGGCGCGGGGCTTAGTCTCCAAGAACTGAACGGCGCGGTCAATCGCGGAATTGCGCCGGGGCTCTATCAGGAGTTCCCGAACCTCGGCAAACAGATCGGGGATAGAAACGCATGGGCAGGAAAGACGGCAAAGGAGATCATGCAGGGGCGTCGCGCAGAATCCACAGGCGGCACAGAGCGTGCCCGTCGCGCAAAGGGCTTCTACACAGGGATTCGGCACAATGCAACCACAGATGGTCGGCGGCGTGTCTCAGATGATACCGCCTGCCGCGCGGCTGACGCAGGGTGGATATAGCCAAACAGACGCAGCGCAGGCACAGGCAATCGCGCAGAATGCGGATGTTGTCCCTCAGGGTGCTCCTGTTCCTCAGCAGACGGCGGCGAGGCTTCCCCGACAGGGCGTACGAGTTGAACGGATACGCACCACAGCGAGGGAGCAAACCTCATCGGCTTTGACCCGAACGGCGGATTCGGTATGACGGGCACGGCAAACCTACTACGCCCGGCGGTACGTCTAAAGAGCGAGCAGTAACGTCGGGCGATATTTATAAGTTCCTCAAGCGCAGGGCATGATTCCGAAAAGAGCTCACCTACGAGCAGCAGGGTTGAAGAGATCGCTCAGATGGTCGCGAAAAAAAGCGTGCGGCAGCCATGAGTGCCCGCGGGTCGAAGACTATCTGAAAAGAGCGTGGCGTTCCGCGCAAGATCGCACAGCAGGTCGCGGCGGGCGCACACAGGAGATGCAGCAGATGATGAAGCAGGGAGGCTCTTGCCCGCGGCGGCGGCTTCTCCTAACAGTCAAATGGCACAGCTCCTCGCTGTGGCGGCGGCAGACCCAAAGAGTGAAAACTGTCTGATCTCACGGGATTATCAATGCGACGAATCCCAATATGGGCTTTGAGACCATCGACCAAGGCGCAGGCGTCAGTGTCATTGGGTGTGACAAAAAAACGGACGCATAAAGAGCACGGCAATTCCTTCCGAAGTCGCTGTCGCCGAAGGATATTGTGAACGCTGAAACGAGCCGCGGGAACGCGCTACTGAGTGCACAAGCGACGCTTGGTGCGCGGACATTCGTGGGCAATATGGACTCGCAGCGGCGGCGGTACGAGCGCAGGGGACGTAGCGCAGGAGAGGCAGCGAAGAACGCCGCAGCGCGGCGAGAAGAAGCTCGACGCGCAGTTTACGAACAAACTCAACAAAGTTTTGGAGTTCTACAACATGCGGGGCGACCCCTCACGTGAGGATATGGGGGATGCTGTTGAGGACTTCCCTGCTGCCGTTGAGGATGGAAAAGAACATGGCGACATATCTCTTTCAGGAGGCAGAGGACTTTGACAATGTGGCAATAGCCTTGCAGGTTCTTTATGCCGCACGTTTCGGCGACAAGAACTATGCGCGTGAAATGTGGGGCAATTTCAATGAACAGTGGCTGCAAGACCCCGAACGGAATCCGCTCTGCTACCAGCTGGATAACGTCTATGGATGGCTGACCGGAAAAACAGAAAGCCCATTTGACAAGGCGCGTGAAGCGAACAAGTTGCCGGATGCACCGAAGAAACACCCATCATACACGGAAAAAAATATGAAGATCCGTAGGGGTAACATACGACGACGACGAAGACGTTTTGTACGGCGATTGATAAAGGGAGAACGACCATGGCACAAGTAAGCTTTAAGAACGTGCGCAGCGGAATGTCGAAAGAATTTGGTTCTACGCTCTCCCGAAGCGTTTGAAGCAGGAAAAACACATCGGCGAGGAACCGCGCGGGCTCGTCGGCACTTTGTCGATAATGTGCGGGCGGACTTGAAGGCTTTGCCAGTGGTGGACTGAACGCGCTGGGGACAGCGGGAAAGCATTCTATATCAATGGAGAGCACCGCGCGCCGTTGGTGAAATGGGCAAATGAGCTCGTTGATCGCTCCATTGGTCTTGACAGAGATGGCAGCGGAGAATCAACGACGTTCAGGGTTATTAAAGGAGTACGAAGAGCAGGGGCTGTGACCGCGCAACGAACAAAGTATTGGATGGATGCAATGGTTTTGCTGCGGATTTCGGGAATTTGTTCGGCAGTCAAATTCCGTTCTTTGCCATGAGTGCTGTGATGCCGGAGATTGGCGTAGCGGCGAAGGTCTCGCAGGTGCTGAATAGCGGGCTTGGCAAAGTCGGGCTGAATCGGGCAGCTGGCCTTTTTGCTCCACGCGTTAAGGCACTTGTCGGCGGAAGGGCGTACGTTAGCCGGCGGTGCAGGACGGGAAGCCCTCGGCGACTTTACGAGGCTGGGCACCGACAGGGCGTTATAGACGCAGCGTCGAATACAGGCGAGGTCGCACAATACTTGCGCGAACAGGGCTATAGCGACGACGAGATTTACGGGCGGATGAAAAAAGCGTTTGGCTATGAACTCCCGTACGACATTGCATCGCAGGGACTTTTCGGTACGTTCATGGGCGGGCGTGGTGTGCGCGCGGCACTCGGCGGAAAAAGCAAAAGCACGCAACATCGGCGTCAACGCAGGGGCTTGGGTGGTGGATGCCGCCAACGAAGGCTTTCAAGAGCATGTGCAGACACAGGCGGTGGAGGGGCGACCGATCAACCCGTCGGAACGCTCTGGAACCAGACACCGGGCGAAAGAAGTGCGTCGACCTCTGCGTTCATCGGTTCAGCCGTTCCGATTCTCGGTGGCGCGGTACGCAATGTCCTCCAGAGTCATTTTGCCAATTCAAACGAGGGCGGGACAACAGAAGTTACGACCACTGAGCAACAGTCGGAAGAGTCTGCGCAGCCAAAGATTAAGACCTCGAGGCAACGCCGACATTGACAGCATCATAGCGGACGCGGCGGCGAGCTCAATGTTCCCGTCAATCTCATTCACGCTGTTGCACAGGCGGAGTCTGGCTACAATCAGGATGCACGACTCAGAGGCTGGCGCAATCGGCGTCATGCAGCTCATGCCAGAAACGGCGGAAGGACTCGGCGTTGACCCGACCGATCTCAGAGGGAACATCTGCGGCGGCGCAAAGTACCTGCGTCAGCTGATGGATACATTCGGCGGCGATATGCAAAAAGTAATTGCCGCGTCACAATGCGGGCCCGGGTGCTGTTCAAAAAGCACGGTGGAATCCCGCCCTATGAAGAGACGCAGAACTATGTGCAGAAGGTTATGGGCAATCTTGAGGGGCTATGACCTCGGCGCGTCGGGGGATGTCCTGTGCGAGGTGCGCAGCCTTGCGGATGATGCCGCACCTTTTATCAGTGTTACAATGGACAACGGCACGGAAGGCTGCGTTGAGGCGGTCACAAGATCGGCGCAAACTCCTCGGCGTTCCTCGCGCAGGAACTCAAAAATGGCGTTGTAAACGTTGATCGACTTGTTGAAGATGCGGGGGTAACGTTATCGCCTCTGACCCGAATCAGCTTGAAGAAGGCGACGTGATTGTCTACGGAGACGAAAGCAACCCGCAGCGTCATGTGGTACTCTATGACGGCAAGGGGCGGCTATATCGGTAACTCGTCTAGCCGTAATCAGGTTGTTCAGGGGAGCGACTATAACCAGATGGGAGACTGGCACCCGACGAAGATCATCAAGTCGGGCGCGTCGTTCCGTGGTTCCTCTGCGCGTCCTATCTCTGTGCCGCAGATGGACTTCACGGGGCTTGTCTTTGACGAAAAGGATATAGCGGCGACACAGAAAGCGCTTAACAATCTTGTGCACGGCGGACAGCCGACACCGGAACAGAGCGCGGCGATTCTCTCGGCGGCAGAGGCAATCCGTGATATGCCGCTCGGCAGTGTCGATAAGACCGCAGAGGGCGGAATCCTACAACAGTGGCGAAACTCATCGACGCAAAGGACATTGCGGGGATCGTCGACCAAAAGACCCCGAGGGCGTCGCGCGCATGGTGCATCAGCTCGCAGGGGCACAGAAACAGCGGCAGACGCGGGCGGCAATCGAAAATCAGCAGCAGATTGAAGCGACAAAGCAGGCGCGAAGCCGTGCAGAAACAGCGTTATGAAGCGGCACAGGCGCGTATCAATAACGCGGTAGCACAACGGAACGCGGCCATCGCAGAATCCGCAGATGCAGGCGGAAACACCGATGCAGGGCGCGGTGCAGACCCCGCAGATTCCGATGCAGACCGCACCGACAAATAACATTGTCGGTGATACCGTCGTAGAGAATGCAGCTCAGCAGACGTTTTTCTTCCCCGTAGAGGAGGCGGTGAAGAACCTCCCTGTCTCCCGCGAGGAACTCTCGACATCCTCGGAAAAGTCCAACAGTGGGAGCAGCCGCTTCTTTCCATTCCTTCCTACGTACAGGCGCGTGATCGCAGGGACTGGGCGACGGCGGCGCAGATCGCGGCGAACGCAGGACAGCCCGGCGTTGCACAGTTCTACAACACACTCATGGAGCACGGAAGCCGAAACGCGCAGAACGTTACGCCTGCTCCTCAGGAGAACGCCCCGACAGTTACGCCATACGCGCCACAGGAAAATGTCGTCGCCGCACCGCCCGTGCAGAACGCAAGCGCACCTATCCCCGTGGTTGGCGTACGCCCCATTGTCCCAGAGCGTCTCGCCTGATAGCACGACGGGACGGCGTGACCTCGCTCATGCGCTCGGCCGCTTCATGGTGGCGAACAACATTCCTATCTCCAAGGGACTGCGTGACGACCTTTCGATTGGCTACAGGAAAGCAATCCTCTATGCCGACGAGAAGATCAGGAAGTGGGAGAACGAACGCGCAGGGAACGCCCCTCAGACCGCGCAGGGCGGCGCACAGAGCACGGAAACACAGACAGACGATAGAATGCTTGCGCAGCGTGGCGAACGCGCTCAAAACGGCTCTAAAACAGTAATGGAAGTCTGCCCAAAAACAGGGCAATAAAAAGCCGCCGATAAAGGCGGGGTTGTGCTGAGGGGATAAACCTCTTACACAACAAACAAAAACAGACCACCTGATTTATAGCAGCCCGGGCTTAGGTGCTGCCACCGAGTCCAACGCTGGTGCGGTCTCCGCGTCGGCAAAGAAGGTTGGAGCCGATACTCGCGGGGGTACCCCTGCATCCGATAAATCAGGTGATCTTGATACCTCACTATATCACCTGAGGAAAACAGAAAGCAAGGAGAATCCGCTTCACGAGGACGAGCAGACGGCACTCAAAAGGGCTGAGTGCAGACGCGAAAGACGTGTACCGCCTTGTAGCGCGACAAGCTCGCAGGTTCGTCGAACAAGAAGGTCGCCGAGTGCAGCTTCGGTCGGCGCAGTCCTCCTTGCGCGTCATGCGGATGTTATCGCACGCAAGATTCGCACGGCACTCGGGAAGCCCTTCACGGCAATGGACTACTACCGCAATATGTTTGCCCTCAAGACAGAGGGGACAAGGACAGGCGCGAACGTCCTGCATCAGGCGGCGAATGCTGGCGGGAAGATGTATGCGCAGAGCACGACAAATGTACCGTCCGCAGAGAAGGACGCCGTACGCAAGCAGTACAAGGGCACGGCACAGTGGATGAAAGCACCGAACGGCGAGCCGACGAGATCTCACAGAAGATCAGTGGGTCGCGGTACGTACGCCCGCATTCAAGGCGTGGTTTGGGGGATTGGGAGAAAGCTTCTGCAGCGCGCGAGATTCATGCATTGATTCCTGTGGAGGTCGCTTTGTCTGGGAAATCCTAGATAAGAAAACGGCAGAAGAAAGTGTTTTCTTCTTTTGGTGAAGTGGAAAATGTGCGTTATGGGGCATATGCTACTTTCCCCAAAAGCATGGTGGGAAAAATCATTAAACATAAAGGTTTGGATGTTTCACAGATAATTGCAGACATTCCACATCTTTTCTCATCATCGGTTTTGGCTTTTGTTGAGCCGGAATACAAAGAGAGGGGCACAAAGAACATCCGAATATCCTTGCATATCATCATTATGTCAATAAATTCAAGGCGAATGGGAAAACATACTATATTCGTTTTTCACTTAGAGAAGAAAAACGAAAAGACAAACAAAAACGGAATGGAAAACGTATTCTGCATTCGACTGGGATTAGTGATATTGAGATTTACGAGGACAACAAAAAAGACGTTTCCTCTCAACGTATCCGGGTTAGTGACCCGGGCGAAGAGAGCAAAACGTCTTTTATTGATTACAGGTTAGCAGATTTTTGATTCTGTCAAGGATTGTTCCAAGGTTGTTGATGAGAACGGCGAGCCGCTAGTTGTGTACCACGGGAGTGATGCAGACTTTAATGTCTTTTGACAGAACCAAAGGGCGCACAAACATGGACATTCAAGGGATGTTCTTTTCCCCGTGGGAACTTGATTCAAAGGGGTATGGAGCGAATGTCCGTGCGTTCTTCCTTAACATCCGTAAGCCTGCTAATGAGGGGCAGGGCTACAAGGCTCTGAATCGTCGTCAGGGGGCAGAACGGCGCAGGGTCAAGGCACGAGAGGATTTGATTGCGGCTGGATTTGATGGCGTCAATAATTCGGATGAGGAGTTTTATTGCGTTCGAGGCCGAATCAGATCAAATCCGCGACGGATAACAACGGTGCGTACGATTACGGTGATGTGAATATCTATCATCAGTCCGCATGGCACGGCACGCCGCATGACTTCGACGGCTTCGACCTTGGAGCTATCGGTACGGGTGAGGGCGCACAGGTGCACGGCTGGGGGCTGTATTTTTGCGCAGAATAGGGAGCGTCGCAGGGATATAGGGAGCGGCTGAAAAAACCCGGGGCTCTTTTATGATGGTAAGAGAAAAAGGAGTTGCCCTCTGATATACAGGAAGCTCTCTGACGGTGTGTTCAAGGGGAGGAACTCTTTATTCACGATAAGGCGGAAGCAAGAAAACGAGTTCGGACAAGCACTTGTCGAAATGCAAAAGAATGTCGATAAGGCGCGTGACTCTCTTGCGCAGGATGAAGAATCTGTCAGCCCTAGCAAAGCAGAACCCGAACATGAGCGTTCTGAGCTTTTGAAAAAGATGGGGGGTTATCGAATCAGTCGAAGAAGTTCCCAGCGAAGAGGTTTCAGCGAAGAATTGTCTTATGACAATATGTTGAAAGAACTGGAAGCGATGAAAACCTCATCGGAGAAGGAGCTTCTAGAGTATCAACGTGCGTACGGGCTGTTGCAAAAGATTGACCCAGAAAATCGAAACGAGCAAGCCCGGCAGTCTCTACGAGGTAGAAATCCCCGACAACGATGTCCTTCTCGATGAAGACAAAACCGTTTGAATATCAACCACCGTTTGTTCAGGAAAAACTGTTAGAGCTCTTTCAAAATCTTCTTGAACAACGTACCCCACAATTTCCTTATGGATACGCATGAATTTGGTGATTCTGTTCGAGATGGCTCAAGTGGCTAAAGAGCGTGTATCTAATGCGACTGGCAAAGAAATCTATGATGATCTGATAGATATTTTTGACAAAACGCCAAAAAAGCATCTCTTGCCCTGAACAATGTCGGGATTAAAGAATCACCTATGTTGGACGGCAGGATGGCCGCTGTTTCGTTGTGTTCGATGATAAGGCGATCTCCATCATCAACAAATTCAACCAGCAGATGAACGAGGGTCATCAAGGGGACGACGCAGGACATCCCGAACGGGCAGCGCATCATCTCTCTCTTTGAGGCGGCTGGATGAATCAACGTTCCTCCACGAGATGGGGCATCTCTTCCTCCTTGACCTTGAACATCTCGCACCTATGTCACCGACGGCAGAGAAAGACCTTGCCACGGTGAAGAAGTGGGCAGAGTGGCGTGAAGGACAGGCGGCAGAGTACAAAGGCACACCGTTTGCCCGTTCCTTTGCCGAGCTTGACAAGAAAATCCGTGCGGCACTTTCGGCGAGGGAATGACCGACGTGCAGACAACCTTAAGAGACAGTGGGGAGCACGAGCGATTCGCCCGTGGTTTTGAGATGTACCTCGAAAGACGGGTGACGCACCGACAAAGGGCTGCGCGCGGTATTCGCGAAGTTCCGTGCGTTCCTCAGCGCGTCTATCAGGCGTTCACAGGGGACGGGCGGCAGGCAACGCCTGAGGTGGAAGCCGTCATGGCACGGATGATCTCCATCGGGACTCCTCCGACCCTCTGCCTATCCACGAGGAAAAGAGACGGAGGTATACACAGACAGCGGAAAGAGCATCCCCGTACAGTACCGCGTTGTGTCTGCGGAGGATCTCATCGCGTCGCATGATGCAAGTGCGCTTGAAATCAACCCCGGCTATCCGGCTGCTCTCCAACCGCGTGACCGCGAACGCGTCGTCATGCGCCAGCAAGTGGAACGTATGTCGAACACGCTGCGCCCTGAGGAGCTGGGTGAGGGGCGCAATCTCAATCAGGGTGCACCTCTCATCCGCAGCGACGGCGTTGTCCTCAACGGTAACGGCCGCACGATTGCGATTGCACGTGCACAGGCACGCAACAAAGAGCACGCGGCGGCGTACCGCAACTATCTCATGGAGAACGCAGAGCATTCGGGCTTTCTCGTGAAGCTGTGGAACGTGTGGATAACCCCGTTCTTGTACGTAAGTACAGGGGACATTTCGGCGGATGCCATGAATGACATCATCGGCTCGACGACGGGCGGGTCACGCATGGGTGCGAGCGAGAATGCACAGGCAGACGCAGACAAGCTCACGCATACGGTCATGGACACGTATGTCCCGAATGAGAAAGGAGACTTGACGACTGCTGCGAACCGTGACTTTGTGGCGGGCATCCTGCATAAAGTTGTCGGACAAGGCGAGCTGAACGCCTATCTGGATAAGGACGGGCATGTGAACGCCGACGGAATCCAGCGCGTAAAGCGTGCGCTCTTTGCTGCCGCCTATGGGGACGATGAGATCGTCGCAAAGATGGCAGAGAGCACCGATGACGACACACGCAACGTGTCGAACGGTCTTATGGCTGCCGCCCCGATGATGGCGCGTCTATCCGTCAAGAAGGACGTACCGTACATGGGGAACTGCGTGACGCAATCGCCGATGCGGTAAAACAGCTCGACACGCTGCGCAGGAGCGGCGAGAGCGTCAGGACTATCTCGGCGCACAGGGCACTGTTCTCAGAGCACGAGGACAGCGCGGAGATGCGTGAGATTCTCCTTCTTGGACGAGAACAAGCGCAGCGGAAAGCGAATCGGGAACTACTTCACGCATATCGCAGAGTCGCTTGACGGGATGGAGAACCCGACGGATAGCGATCTCTTTGAGACACAGCTCCGTCCCTCATGGATGTGCTTGAGGAGGCAAAGACACACGCCGAGGACAGGTGGGCAGGAAGGCCTGTTTTGGGGACAATGCACAGGAGGCGAAAGATACGCCGTCTGAACCAATGCCAGATGTGCAAAGCCCCAAGCGCAACGTCCAAAACGACCCCGCCGATATGGCACAGGAGGGAGGCAGAAAAACAAGCAAAAACCGACGCTTGGACTGTTCTTCCAGACTGAACCCGCACTCGAAAAAGCAGCACTCGAATACGGTGCAAAGAGCGAGAACAGGAAGGTCACGTTCACCGATGCGGCGCAGGAAAAAGAGTTCCTGCAAGTCGCAAAGGCTCTGCTCAGTGCAGGAGCGCAAGTTCTCTAAAGGCGTGGACAGGCTCTGCGGCAGACTACGATGTGCCAAGCCTTGACTATGTTGGGACGGGTACCGGGGGAGCGGCGTACGGCTACGGTTTGTATTACGCCGAGAAGCGCAAGACGGCGGAAGGCTACGAGGATAAACTCTATCACGCTGAAATTCCGGACGCGGATGTCTTGCTCGATGCCGGCAAATCGTTCGATGAGCAGCCGCCAAAGGTGCGCAGGCGTTGGAAAAACTCGTTCGCGGGCTGACGCTTGAACAACGAGAACTGGAACGATGTGCGCCGTATGGGCAAAAGCGAAAGTCGTTGCTGAGATTATGGATGCGCTATCCGAGGGCGGACGGCACAAATATCTATGGAACAATCAGTGACCTCGTAGAAGGGCAAAGGAAGCATCGGAACTCCTCAACAAGCACGGCGTCAAAGGGGCGGTCTATAACGACGAGCAAAACGGCCGTACATTCGTTGTATTCGACGACAAGGCAATCAAGATTCTTGAGAAGTTCTCCGCACGTCGGCAAGAGGAGCTCAAGAAGATGCTGGATGTCATCACGCTTGTCTCGCCGAACCGTCTTAGCCCGCGTAAGCGTGCCCTGCGTGACTGGGGACGTGAGATGGGTGTGCCTGTTGTATTCTTCAAGGGCGACCCGTCTCTTCATGGATTCCACTCTGACGGCGTGACCTTCCTCAACGTTGACAGCGAGATCACGCCTCAGTGGACGTTCTGGCATGAAGCCATGCACTGGATGAAGGCAAACAACCCCGACCTCTACAACGACATCGTTCACGAGATCAGCGGTGCGGAAGGCTTCACGAAAGAACAGCTGGACGCGTACCGCAAGGAGATCGGCGCGGAACACATGAGTGATGCAGATGTGATCCGAAGAGATGATCGCAGACGCTCTGCCCGATGTGCGCCGCCGCGTTCCTCTCCTGCGTGATGTGGGAAAGCGCGACACGGGGATTGTCGAACGTCTCGTTGCGTGGGTGCATGATGTCATGCGACGCTTTCACGACCATTTCTTCACCGAAAGGAGGACTCACAAACGACCAGCGGCGGGCAATGGTGCGGGCATTCGGCAACCTCGTCGGCTCTATCCGCGACGCAGACGGGAAACAGATATTCCGTGTTGCAAACGACGGAGCACGAATCACGCTGCGGGATGGGAAGCCTCTGCCGGCTGTGAAATATTCGCAGACCGACAAATCAATGAAATGGATTGCAGAGCACCTTTACGTATGACGACTCTCAGTCCATGGACGAGAACATCGCACGTGCAGAGCGCCTCTCTAAGAGTACATTGACACGTTCAGGACGACCGATCAGATCAATACGCCTGCGCGGCAGAAGCTCCGCCGTGAGATTGCAGACAAGCTCTACGGTGACGGTGCGGCGAAAGAAGGAGGGAAGGGTATAAGCTTGTACTCCGAGCGTCCCCGCCTCTGGTAAAACACGTTCTCTGACCCGCTCGTTGAACGTGAGGGCGCACTCCTTATCGACAGTGACGAAGCAAAGAAGATGCTTCCTGAGTTTAGCAACGGGCTTCTTGCTGGAGCGGTGCATGAGGAGAGCGCGAAAATTGCGGAAGATATTTTCGCTCGAGCACTAGCCAATCATGACAACATTGTTCTCCCGCTCGTCAGGGAAAAAACAATATCAAATTTACAGGAGAAAATAGGCGGACTGAAAGGGGCGGGCTACAGAGTCAACCTTATCTATGTTGACCTCCCGTCGAAAAAGCCATTAGAACGCACCAAGGCGAGATTCCGCCACACGGGGCGACTATTTCCCCCGATTATTTACGCAAGAGTGGGATTGAAGCCAAAGGAAAACTATGATAAACTAAAAAGTAACAGAGGGGTAGATTCCTATGAAGCATGGGACAGTGACGTTGCCAGGAAGTACACCACGAAATATTGAACGCGCCGCACGACCCAAACAAAAAGCGTCCACCTCTGGGCTGGGAGGACGAGGACTGCACTCACGACAGTTGGATGAGAGCAGTCGGTTACGCAATAACGGCGAGGAAAGCCGCAGGCCTTCTCTAAACAACGAAAACCGTTCTGATAATCAGGACGGTTTTTCTATCTTAAATTCTCTGCGCGTACGAACGGTGAAAGCCCTAAGGGCAACTTCAAGTTACTCAAAGACCGTATTCGCAACTTAGTGGGCGTTACACCTGTGGATAATGTCGAACTGCCAGGGCGTATAAGCCGCACGGTTACCATCACGCCAAAAGAACTTGAGCACCGCATCGAGGAACGATGGATTCAAAAGAAAAAATATCATCTCGAGGAAAAGCAAAAAGAACGGGAAGATCACTGTTACCTACTACTGACACGCATGATGTCGGCTATGCCGACTATGCAAAGAGGCGTGCGGCGAGGTGGCAAAGCGCAACCCGTTCGTCAAGGCACTCTATGACCTTGCGGTAAGGCCATGCAAGCGGGAGAAGCTACGCAACGACTTTGCCAAGGCTCTCAAAGGTTCGCGGAACTCGTAAAATTCCGCCGACATGGAGAGGTCACAGAGATTCTCTGGACAGGGACGCGACGGGCAAAAGTACACGAGCGCAGAGCTGCGGGCGGCGGGTGCAAGTGATAATGTCGTGCGCGCTATACGCTTGTGCGCCGCGAACTGAAGAGGCGTACGAACTTCTGAACGAGACGCGGATGCAGGGTCAGGAACAGCGCTCAAAGGTGCTACGATCTCTGAGGACGTGGAAAGCTATGTGCAGAGTCACTGGATTCGCCCGTCGGATGTGCTGAGTAAAGACACAGACGCAGGACGGAAACGATGAATTGACGTGGAGAGGAGGAAAGACATACGAGACAAAAACAAGCTCATGAGTTGCAGAGGAGCTCTCTCATGGAGAAGGATGAGAACATCAACGTGACACGCGCCGTTCCGCGAACGCGAAAACATACAGGGCGAGGGATGTATCATGTCGGGCTGCGTGGAGCGCATCAAAGCCGATCAACAACCTCACAGGGCTACATGCCACTTTTCCATGGTGGATGGTTTACGAGCAGTACAAGAGCCCGTGTCAGGAGATACGTTACACCTCGGTCGGCAGCGGGCGCACGCTGAGATGAAGCCGTGAAGATCGGCAGTACCATTGCAGAAGAACAAAGACCGCAACTATGTCGTTCGCCCGAAAGGGTTTGACATGGATGCAGGGGAATGCTGTTGTCGTCGGCGATATGGGTTTGCTCAGATGGCAAAGAAGCTCTCACAGAGAGTACGCAGATGTCGCTTTCGGATGCGCGGACGTTCCTGCGTGAAAGTGCGGGCTGCAGCCGATCCGTCACCGCTTCTTTGGAAACATGATGAAGCGCAAGGGTGCAGAGGGCTTCGACAAAAAACATCATGTGGGTGCTCGCGCACTACTTTAACAACAGCGCGCGCTATATCGCTATGGAAGAGTTCAAGCCATCCGCAATCGGTTTCTATGAACGGTGCTTCGGTGCGTTTGACAGCGACACAAAAGAACATGACAGCGCGGTATTGCAAGACCTCATCAACGACGTGAGACAGCAACCCGCGCGGCGTGGAGGTGTGGCTCAACGATCTCATCAAGGGAACGTGGCTCGGCAAGCGCATTGCAGATAGCTACGGCGACCGCGCCGCGCGCGGTCAACGGGGAGCTCTCGACATGGAACGCCATCACAAAGCTGGGGCTCTTAAACTTTGCTTCGGCAGCGGTCAACTTCTCGCGGTTCATCAACGTAGGCGCGGCACTGAACGACTACGGCTATGCGGCAAAGGGACTGATGCGCGCGCTGCATCCGTCGGCACTGGATGAGAAGATCATTTGAGGCCTCTGGGCTTCGAAGACATCAATCTTGCGGCGGATAACGGCGGCTACTCACAGCAGCGCGGCGGCAAGGTGCGAGGCATTTACAGTGGTATTAAGAATGTCGGTGAAAAATCCCTTTTCCTGTTCCAAAAGGCCGATACACTCATGCGCAAGGCGGCTGTGCTCGGTGCATACTATCAGGGGGTGGAAAAGAAGGGGATGGAGAAAGCCCCCGGCGACGAGCTTTCGGCAAAGGCAATCGCCTATGCGCAGCAGATCAACGACGACGCGAACTTTGACTACTCGGCGGCAAATGCACCGGGGATGCTTCGCGCAGGCTCTGTTATCACGCAGCAGCTCTTCCAGTTCCAGAAGTACCCCATCATGCAGTTTGAGTTCATGTATAACATCCTGAAGAACGGAACACGCGGGCAGAAAGTACGCATGCTTGTCCCGTATGTTCTTTTCTGTGGAATTGGCGGGAGCATCCCGTTCGGCGAGCTCTTCAATCAGCTCTTCTCGTTCCTCTTTGGCATTGCGACGGGGGACGATGAGGATAGTGCCCGTGACATCAAAGCAGAGATTCTGCGCTGGGCAGGGAAAGACCCCGTGAAGAAATCCGTCGCAGAGACGGCGCTTTACGGCGTGCTTGCCCCGACGTTCGGGCTCGACATCTCAGGGCGTATTGGTATGAGTAACGCGTTCTCTGGCGAGTTCTACGGGCAGAAACCCGATAGCGTCTCTGGTGTTGTTGCTCAACAGCTGGGAGGCCCGATGGCAGCGACGGCAATCAATATGCTGCATCAGGCGCATGAAGGCAATCCGATTGAGGCACTCAAAGCCGTGTCGCCCGCGCTGGGGAATATGTTCAGCGGCTGTTGGGTGTCCCACTGCACGCATCACCGCGTGACACACGCTATGATAGTGCCTATGACAAGATTGCACATGCGCTCGGATTCCGCAGCGTGGAGGAGAGTACAAACGCATTTGTCATGAACTATGATTATGAGATGCGCACGAAGGACAAGCACACGAAACAGGATGCGATACAGTCCTATATTGACGACCCGTCCGATGCGAACCGCCGCACACTGAACGCGCTCGGCATCAAAGATAGACAGGTAAAGGAGGCAAAGATTCAGCAGGAGCGAACGGCGAAAGAACGCGCAAAGAACGGTCGCCCGAATACCAATGGGAAAAACAGATCGTCGCAGCACAAGAAGGAGGTGAAGCGAGAGACGCTGCTTAGTGCAACTGATGATGAGGAGTGAGTATGACAGCCGCTGTGGGAGGCGGCTGTTTTTTATGGGACAAGGAGAGATCGGGCAGATATGGGAAAGATAGAAAAGGGGAGGCGTGCGCATATGAACGTGCGCCCTTTCCATGCAGGAAAGGATAATATGAAGTGGAGGTTTTTATGTTACACGTACTTCAAAAATTGCAAGATGCATGGGGTGTCAAACTGTCTGTTACCTGCGCTCTGTCTATTGCGTACGAGGAGCACGCACAGATTTTCGGTGCGTTCTGTATCCTCGTGTTTGCTGACCTCTTCACGAAGTGGCTGTTCCTCTCGCGCAAGCGTTTGATTGAACAGGGGATTGCAACGCCGACGATTTTTGCGGCTGCGTATGGAATCCGCGGCGCGATACGTGATGGCTATATCACAAGCAAGGATATGTTAAAAGGGGTTCGTGCGTAAAATCCTGACCTATATCGGGATTGTCATCTCAGCGGTGGTACTTGACTTTATGTTGGTACACGCACATGCACCTGCATTCGCAGCAACGCTTGTGATTGGTTATCTCGCGGTAACGGAGTTTATCTCCATACTAGAAAAACATGCGCTCTTCGGGGGTGGAGGAAGCGGGAGAAATCGCCGACCTCGCTCGCCGCAGGGCGGTATCTGAAAGAATGAAGGGGACAATAAGATGGAGGGTTACGCTTGGTGATACAGGCCTGAACATTGATGCAGACGAGCTCAGAGCGCGTGACACGACCGATCAGATCGTCGTGCATCATACCGGGAATCCAACGGACGACGACCTCTCGGCGGCGGAGATTGACGCGTCGCATAAGGCGCGCGGGTGGACGTGCATCGGGTATCACTATGTTATCCGCAAGGACGGCACGGTGGGCTTGGCCGCTGATTGGGCGGTAGGAGCACACGCGTATGGCAATAACAGTCATACGATAGGCGTGCATGTCTGCGGAAACTTTGAGGAGGCAGAGCCGACGGATGAGCAGATCGAGAGCCTTGCTATGCTGCTTTGCGAATCTGTGTACGGACTATAGCCTGCCGATTGATCGCTATACCGTCGTCGGACATCGTGAGCTGATGCCAACGGCGTGTCCCGGCGCGAATCTCTTTGCGCAGATGGATACCATTGTCGGCAAGGCGAACTTCTACGCCATGCAGTGAGGAGGGCGTTATATATGCTCGAACGGGTGAAAGATACCATTACAACGCACAAAACGACCTGCACAGCAATTCTCGCCGTCCTGCTCGTTGGCATTGCCTACGCCGTCGGGCGTTACGCAGGACATGAGGCTGCGGAGGAAAAACCCGTCGTCCTGACGCAGGAGGAGACGCAGGACGTGCGGAAGCTGAAAGACCGTCTGGATATATCCACCGCGAACGCCAACGCGCTCGAAAAAGCGCATCACGGCGATACAGGCGGGACAGCGTGCGCCTAGCACAGCATACTACGTCACCGCCCGACGGTGGAGCGGGCGGCAACGGTGGTAGAGCGGCAGATACGCACAGACGATGTGGCACTACCTATGGCGGCGCGGGAGAAGAGTGACCGAACCGTCGTCACGCCGATTATGGAGGACAAGGACGGAAAGGACCTGCCCGCCGATCAGCAGAAGGTTGACGTGTATAAGATCAACCTCCGAAAAGATCACCGCATCAAGGCGGGCGCAACGATGATTGACGGCAAGGCACTAGCGACAATCGGGTACGAGCAAGGGGCGATTTGAGGGCTCTTGCGCATTTCGATGGTGGCAGGTACAAAGGTGCGACGGTCATGTATAACGTCGCGGGTGGTAATAGACAGCCTCGGGGAAACCTCGGGGCTTATTTTTGTTGGATAAAAATAGTTACGTAAAAACATAAAAATATTACGTAAAAACTTGACAATCATACATACACTGATATGATGTAATCAAGATAAAAGGCGGAGGCGAGAGCCCTCAGAGAATAGGAGGCTAAAAATGGCAAGGATTATCAACATGGTAGCACACGCGGCGGAGTCTTGCGTAGCTCTGTCCGTCTCCTATGGCAGGAGACATTGACCTTTTCGCGTCCTGCCAATGGTGCGTCGTTGGTGCATCACGTCTGTGACGTATGCGCCGCCAATGGCATGACGGCGCAGGTCGTTGTCGTGCGTGGTGTCCACGTCACGACGATTGACATGGAGGGGGAGTGGATCGCCGCAAGCGATAGACTCCGTGTGCGGAGTCACTATCGCCGCCGTAACGTCGATGAGAGCTATCGGCGTTACGGCCTGAGACCGTCGAGGGGCGAAAGCCCCTCTTAGCTGTATAAAAAAGGGTGGATAAAGATGGCAAGAAAGACAATCTCCACAGGCGAAAACATCGACCGCCTCGATGCGGAGGTGAAGGCGGCGGGCGGAGCTTCTCCGCTCGTCTCGACGAAATTGTTGAGCGGTATCAGATATTGCTTACGTTAGAGGTGCCCGACTTTTCAGACGAGGTATATATCCTCAGCGAGTGCGTTTGTGGCAGTTACATAAATTGCCGCAAGGTGCGCGGCTTGCACCTTGACGTGCTGGACGCGGCGACGGGGACGCAGGAGGAGGAGACTCTCAGCCGCAAGGTGGCAGAGATGGGGGCGGGTCAACGCCTTGCCTCATTGAGACATTGGGACAATGAAAAAGGGAGTGTCGACAAAAGCGCCCCGCATCTGTCGTAGGTGCGGGGTTGTTTTTGATGGTGGACCCCGCGCGTGGTACTGCCCTAAGTGCCGCGAGGTAAGAATGAAACTGTATAAAGATAGGGCAAAAGAAAACAGGAAGAGAGGGAAGAACATAACCCTCGGAAGGCGTGAGGAAATGCAGGGTGTGCGGCCGTGAATTTGTCTACGCATCTGCGCGGCAGAGATATTGTCCATACTGCGCAAAAGAGGCGTGGAAAGCATCCGATCGTCGGCAGGGGGCTGGGTGGTATCACAAGCACATGGATTTAGGCAAGCGGAGGGAGCGGCGGAAAGAGCGTTATGTAAAGAAACCTCCTACAAGTTGCCCCGTGTGTGGGAGCAAACTAGAACGATCTCAAAAAAGCTATTGCTCAGATCGTTGCGCCCACATCGCGCAGTCCTATCAATCCGCGCGGTGCTATTATCTGCAAGGCAAGCGAAAATCACTGCCTACATGGGAGGATTGGGTTAAACAAGAAGACAGCAGGATGGCTCGTGGGTGTAAAGTGTGCGGAAAAGATAGGGAGCATGAGGCACAGTTATTGCTCGCCAGAATGCAGCAAGATTGGCAAGTCGTACAGTACGGCACTGTCTCATTACCTCGCAGGGACGAGAAGCAGAGCCGCCGACGTGGGAGGAGTGGATAGAACAGCATAAGAAATGAGGGATGGCGTGTGCCGTCCCTCTATTTTAGTCTACAGCTTGTCTACAAAATACCATGATTCGCCCTCTATATTGCTATTTTCGTCTTTGTATGATAATCTCTGTGTTTATTCTTGCGATACCTTGTCATTGTTGGCTTGCGGGGTCACTACTATGTTTTGATGAATCACTCCTTTGTATGTGCGCAACGCTATAGAACAAAACGGGCACTCATGGTGAGGGGGCGCCTGTGACTAAAGGAATCACCGATAGATATGCAGACACATTCAGAAAGACGCTCAATACTTCCCGCCCGTGCCGCCGTGGCTGCCGCCGCCCGGGGAGGACGATGACGAGGAGGAGGTTTTGCCTTCGCCGTGCGCACGACGCGCGAGGTGATGTAGTTGTCGTCGCTCTGTGTGAGCTGAAAGCTCTTGTGATCGAGGTACGCATCCGCTGTTGCTGCCGCGGCGATGTTACTCATCTTGCGGATCAGGAAGCAGCGAACGAGGCAGAAGATGACGACAGCGAGAAGAGCCGCGATGCCGAGTGCTGTCGCATTGAACGCCGTGCGTGGGTCGTAGGGCGTGCCTTCCTTCTCATAGTGAGTGAGCATCATGTCCGTCGTTTTGGCGTAGGCGGTAAACGCATCCGCATAGCGGTTCTCGCGCAGAGCAGGGGAGGAACGCCTCGGTCAGCGCATCCATGCACCTGCCGTCGGTGATGCGCGTACGCATGTTGCTGCTGCTGGAGATATGCCAGTCGCGATCCTTCGGCGCAATGAGAAGGACGATCGCACCGTTTTCTGCCGTGGGTGCGAGGCGGTCATTGATCTCGTTTGCCGCCAGCGCCGCACTTTTTGCCGTGGAGATCCTTCAGCGTATAGACGGCGATACGTGCCCCGTGCGCCGCACTGAGCTCCTCGAGCGTTGTGTTTAGTGATGCCACTCAGCCGCGGGAGAGCAGACCTGCCTCATCCGAGAGGAGAGGGGCACTGCCCGCTGCTGGGGCGGCATTTGCCGATATTTGCAGGGTACATATTGCCATGAGGAGCAGGAGAAGTGCAACCGAGATACGATGTATTTGCTTTGTCATGACACTCTCCTATCCGATGATGTACTTGATGGCGTAGTAGAGCGGCAGCGCAATCAGCGCGGGGATGAGCGGATAGCGGAGTGCCTTGCGGCGGTCGATGGGCGGCGAGCCGACGACCTTTCCCGTCTGCCCGTTCATCATGAATGTATAGGGCTGGTTCTCGTAGCGCGTCGTGAGAATCCACACGGGCACCATTGCATAGCGCACCGCGCCGTCCCGCTTTGCAATCTGCGCATTGCCATCAAGACTGCGGCGGTGATAGCCTTGACCGTGTCCGCGAGGATGCTGACCGCACTCGTGCGCACGCGCCGATCAATGCGCGGCGCGGAGGCCTTAGCATCGACATCATATTTGTCCGCGAGATGCCCTGCAAGATAGGCGGGGGAAAAGGGGATGAGCGCGCTGAAGTCAAAATGGCTCGATACTCTCCATATAGTTGTCGTCCATACGACGACTGCCGTCTGCTGGGACGGCGTGAAATGACATCGTACCGCTGCGGTGACAGGCGTAGATGCGTGTCTCCGTGATGGTCTCATCCGAGGTCTCCGTCACATAGTCAGTCTCCGCACGGAACGTCGCACTTGCGCTGACATCGGCATCAAAGAGCCAGAACTGGAACGTACATCGACTGGATCTCCTTGATGCGGTTCGCGTCCTTGAATGCATCGGGGAGCAGCCACCGGCCTTGGTAGAACTTCTTGAGCGCGGCGACGGCGTCCTCTTTCGTCTTTTTGAACGGAATGATGACCGCAGGGCGCAGCATCCCGTCGAAACAGCGCGGGAGGAGGTTCGGACTGCCGCAGTAAGCTACAGGAGGTCGCCATCGTATTGGCGTCGGAGACCAGTTCTGCACCGCAGGCGAGCAGGTCTGCACCGCATCGCGGCGCGCTCCTCCTCTGACCACTGCGCATCCGGCGCGTTTGCCGCGGACTCTTCTCCTCTGCCGTCTTGGCGGCTGCCTCCTCCTGTGCCTGGTAGCGCTCCTCGAGGGCAGCTGCATCCAGCTCCGTATGACAGTGCGCGCAGACAACGCGTGCATCCCCCGGATGAAAACTGAGGGGCGCGCCGCAGTTCGGACATTGATAACTGACGGTTGTTTCGGACATGAGGTTACCTCTATTTGGCTGGCGTATGGTGCCCTGCAAGAGGCCTACTGCTTATCCTGCTCATCAAACGCATCACCGCACTGTGGGCAGAACTTCGGCGGATGCGTTGGGTCGTCGGGCGTCCAGCCGCATTTGTCACAGCGATAGAGCGGTGCTCCTGCGGGACGCGGCTTGCCGCACTCCCGTACAGAAATTGCCCTGATTCACCGCGCCGCAGCGTACACGTCCACCCGCGGGGGTAGGACGGGGCTTGCCACACTCCGCGCAGAACTTCCCCGTGTTGCCCGCATGACCGCAGGCACATGCCCACCCTCCGTGCTCTGCCCCTGCTGGGTCTGTGCGGGAAATGGATTCACCGCGCTGCCTGCATTGCCCTGCGGGACCGAACGTACCCATTGCGCCCATACTGAGATTGCCGACCATGCCGAGCCCCATAAAGCTCGATGCAACGCCGTTCTCGTTGCTTGCTGCCGTGCGTATCGCGTCCGCTGCTGCACCTGCGATACGGCCGGCGCGCAGGTTCGCATCACTCATGATCGCGCCGTCCTGCAGATCTTTGATGCGCTGCTCATCGCGTTCGTCCGCCTTGACGCTCGACACACCGAAGGAGACAATCTCGATGCCGCGTTTTTCGCCCCACTCGGCAGACAGCTCAACAGCGAGTGCGTCACGTATCTCCTTCGTATAGTTGATGAGCTGCAGTGGCGGATACCCTGCGCTGCGATGCGTCTGAATGCGGGCTGCAATGCCGTCAGCAGCTCGCTGCGCAGCTGCTCGTCGATCTCGCTGCGCATATAGTCGCCAGTCCACGTTGCCGCAGACATTGGTATAGAAGAGAATCGGATTCGCGATACGGTAGCTGTACGTGCCGAAACAGCGGATGTTTACATTGAGCGTATAGGCGCCGAGCACCGTCTCCAAACTGGATCGACTGTGCCGTGCCGTATTTGTTGCCGATGATCTCCTTCGTATTGACATAGTAGATGCGCTGATCCTTCGCAGGGATCGCCGCCGAACGTAAAACGTCTGCCGATATTGCGCAGCACCGCCTTCAGATCGCTCGCGAGATCGCCGCCGAATACCGTCGGCTCGGTCGAGGCATCGTACGTGTATGCGCCCGGCTCCGCGCAGATCTCCACGACCTTGCCCTGATCGACGATCATCATGCACTGCCCGACATTCACCACAACGACCGAGCCCGTCGTGATGATATTGCTCTCACCGCTCGTGTTCGAGCTGCGCCCGCGCGCACTCGTGCGCTTCTCGCCCTTTGCGACCAGCGTGTCGGCATCAAGGCTGTCACAGCAGTAGAACTCCTTCCACTGGTCGGCGGGAGCCCCGCCCACCGCGCCGGCAGCTGCCTGAGATCAGTCCCATCGTTTTTCCTCCTTAGGTTCTGTCACTCAATACGAGAATCATTTTAACATAAGTACGGGAAAAGGGGATTAGAATTCGATATAAAGACAGAAGGGAGAGAAGTGTCTGGAAATTGTCCGTTTCGGCGGATAAATCACTGCTTCCTTAGATAAGCACGAATAGGAACCATATAAAAAGAAGGAAAAAGCCCTAAAAGTTGAATTGTTATCTTGGATATATTGATCGTTATCGGTTCATAGAGAGGATGCGATGAATCCATGCTGATCTTTTCGACAAAACTCCCCGTAAAGGAAACGTTTACCAAGCAGAAATTCTTTGAGCTCGTTGTTCGCTGGAATCAAGGAAGCCCGCATGACCGCATTGATGGTGTCGCCTGGGATGGTAGCGCGCATCATCGTTGGGGTGATGAGGTGCGCATGCTTGAGATTACAGAGCATGATGAGATCGCAGCAGCGCGTTTCGTTCGGAATGAAGCGCATGGTGTCAATTGGAATACGGAGTTTATTCTTCGTACAGATCGGAAGGAAATCGGGATCTACCTCAGCCGTGAAGCAACAGAGAATACGATTTACTTCCATAAAAATTTTAAGCCTCCATATTTTTTGAAGATACTGATGCGTGAGGGGGTTCTCGGACGAGATATGGGGCTTTCCATTTCTGATCATCCACACGCGTTCGGAATGGTGGAACAGGAACGACTGCTGCTGGTAGCAACTTTGTCTGAATGAAAACGACAGCTTTTCGCCTGCCCGTTGTTTATCTGACGCGGGATTGGTTCACAGAGCATTGCGTTGTTGACGAAGTCGGCTTGGCGCGTCGCCTGTGCGGTGTCGCTCATGTATTGGTGGAGTCCGACAAAGATGTGAGTCGAATATTGAAGGATATGTGCAGCGGTCAGAATGTCTATGACGGCGGCATGGCAATATACTTTCCGAGTCTGTCGGCGGCAGCAAAGCGTTTTGTTCCGTATGACGGGATGGACGCGGAGAAGACCATGGAGCAGATGGTACGCATGATCTTCCGCTATATGAATCAACAAAAGCGGGAGCGTCTTGATACGTGGGATGGCATTCAGATGCTGCAGATGCGTCGGCACGCCGATCAGCTCCTCATGGATAAACGTAGAATCGAGGAAAACCGAAAACAGACCTCTAAGGAAAAAGATGAATACTGGGATGAGTTTGTCAAGGCACAGACACAGGTAGAGACTCTGACGGAACAGAATGAGCGGCTGCAAAACGAAATTGCACATTTTGCGGGCACGAGTGGATTCGATGGGTGAGCGTCCACTGCTCTATTATGGCAATGAGGAGGACTATTATCAGGGGGAGATTCTTGAGTTCGTGCGATCTGCATTGGCTGAAAAAAATTAGATCGTCTGCCCAAGGAAAAGGACAATCCGCTCCGCAGTGCCGATGTGTTGCAGGACATATTGAGTGCCAACGAATGTGAGGAGATGCAGGCGCAGCGGCAGGCTGAACTAAAGCGTGCGCTGAAGGGGTATCGTACGCTCACACCAGATATTCGGCGGACGCTGATCGATATAGGATTTAAGATTACATCCGACGGGAAACATCACAAACTGACTTATTATGACAGATGACCGCTATACCGTAACAATGGCGAAGAGCGGCAGCGATTGGCGCGGCGGTGACAATCTTTTCTCGGAGATCAAGAAGAATCTACTGAGCCGTGGGGCGGCACATACGGAGGAGCGGAGCGCAACTCTCAACATTCGCATCATTGTGTTATAATATCTGAGAGTTGGACATGAGGGGAAAAAGAGGCGATCCGATGGCGCGATTGGAAGATCTTACCGTAGGTGCGCGGGTCACAGGGATCGTGGGCGATGCTCCCGTGACCGTCGTCGCAGTGAGCTGGTTCGGCGATATGGGGCTTGAGGTCACGGTGAAGGACGACAGCGGGCAGCTCTCCGGACAGATCCTCTATCGGGAGGATGAGGCGCGGCTTGCGGTGAGTGGAGCGCATCTGCCGTGGTCGTTTGATGCGGATGCGGATGACATGCGCCTTGCCTCGAGGCATACCGCATCCACATCGCTCACCTCTTTGACCCCTATCTTGCTGTACACACCTCGCCATCGAGGCCGCTGCCGCATCAGATCGCGGCCGTCTATCAGGAGATGCTGCCGCGCCTGCCGCTCCGCCACATCCTCGCGGACGACCCGGCGCGGGCAAGACCATCGCGACAGGACTGTTTCTCAAGGAACTGCTCATCCGCGGTGACCTGAAACGCTGCATGATCGTCTCGCCCGGGCAGCCTCGCCGAACAGTGGCAGGACGAGCTCTATCGCAAATTCAACCTGCATTTCGAGATCCTGACGAACGATCGCATCGAGGTCTGCTGTGACGGGCAACGTGTTTGCGGAGACGAACTTCTGCATCGTCCGCCTCGACAAGCTCGCACGGAATGAAGCGATTCAGGAAAAACTGCGCGTCACCGACTGGGATCTCATCGTCTGCGATGAGGCACACAAAATGTCGGCGACCGTCTGGGGCGGTGAGGTCAAATACACCAAACGATTTCAGCTGGGGCGCCTGCTCTCAGAGCTCACGCGGCATTTCTCCTCCTCACGGCAACGCCGCACAATGGGAAAGAGGAGGATTTTCAGCTCTTTATGTCCCTCATTGACCCCGACCGATTCGAGGGCGCCCAGCGCAGCGGCGCACAGGCCGTCGATGTATCCGATGTCATGCGCCGCCTCGTCAAGGAGGATCTATTGAAATTCGACGGGACACCGCTCTTCCCCGAGCGCAGAGCGTACACCGTCAACTATGACCTCTCTCCGCTGGAGGCAAAAACTCTACGCAGAGGTCACCTCCTATGTGCAGGAAGAGTTCAACCGTGCCGATCAGCTCGACAAGGAACGCAAGACAACCGTCGGCTTTGCCCTCACCATCCTCCAGCGGCGTCTTGCCTCATCACCGGAGGCGATCTATCAGTCCCTCCGTCGGAGGCGGGAGCGCATGGAGCAGAAGACGCGCAGAGGAGCAGATCGGGCGGCGGGCAGCGGAATACAGCATATCTGCATCCGACGACGATGATGACGACCTGTCCGCCGCCGAGATGGAGGACACGGAGGAGCGCGTCGTCGATCAGGCCTCTGCCGCGCAGACCATCGCAGAGCTCGATGCGGAGATTCGGATGCTAAAGGATCTCGAGCACATGGCCGACAGCGTGCGGCAGAGCGGTACCGATCGAAAATGGGACGAACTGTCGAAACTCCTGCAGGACGACGCCACCATGTTCGAGGGCGACGGCACGCGTGAGAAACTCATCATCTTCACGGAGCACAGAGACACTGCGCTATCTGACGGATAAAATCCGCTCGCTGCTCGGCCGCGAGGAGGCCGTAGTCACCATCCACGGCGGCATGCTCCGCGACGATCGACGCAAAGGTCGAGCTGTTCAAAACAGGACAAGGGCGTCCGCATCCAATGACGCCACCGACGCGGCAGGCGGGCATCAACCTCAACGCGCGCCATCTCTGGTCAACTATGACCTGCCGTGGAACCCGAACCGCCTCGAACAGCGATTCGGACGCATCCATCACGCATCGGGCAGACGGAGGTCTGTCACCTGTGGAACCTCGTGAGCAAGGAGACACGCGAGGCATGGTGTTCCAGCGGCTCTTTGACAAACTGGAACAGGAGCGTGAGGCACTGCATGGCAAGGTGTTCGACGTGCTCGGCAAACTCACCTTCGAGAATCGACCGCTGCGCGACGCTCCTCATCAGACGATTCGCTACAGGAACCAACAGGAGGTGCGTGATCGGCTGAATCAGGTCGTCGACACCAGCCTCGACCGCAGAAACTGCAAACAGCTGCTGGACGAAAACGCGCTGACCGAGGACACGATGGACGTACACAGCGTCACGGCGATTCGTGCCGACATGGAGCGCATGGAGCGCGCAGACTCAGCCGTACTTCATCGAGGCTTCTTCCTCGCGGCATTCCGCCGGCTCGGCAGGAAAATCCATGCCCGTGAAACGGACGCTATGAGATCACCTCCGTACCATTTGCCGTGCGGAATCGTGACGGCCAGATCGGCACGGAGAATCCGTCCTCCGGCGCTATGAGGCGCATCGCGTTTGACAAGGCATATTGCACCGTGCGAGGGACAGGGCAGCTCGCGGTACTGATTGCCCCAGGGCATCCGCTCCTCGGGCTGTGATCGACCTCGTACGCGAGCGCAGCGTGGACGTGATGAAGCGCGGCACGATCTTTGTGGATGAGAACGACGCGGGGACAGATGCACCGGCTCCTCTTCTACATCGAGGATGCCGTACAGGGACGGCGTGCTGCTCCCCGGCGGCGGACGACGCATCATCTCAAAGCACATCCACTTCGTCGGATACGCGCGGACGGCGGTGCAGCGAATGCGGGCTACGCACCTATCTTGACTATCGTGCGCACTCAGCCCGAGGAGGCCGAGGCATTCGCACCTTCCTTGCGGGGCAGGACTGGCTCTCACGTGATGTAGAGGGGCTGGCACGCAGCTATGCCGTACGCGCGCTTATCCCAACCCATCTGAAAGAGATACGGGAGCGCAGAACGGCACGGATCGACAAAACCATCAAGGCGGTCAAGGAACGTCTGACCGCAGAGATCCAGTATTGGGACTATCGTGCCGGAGAGCTCCGGGAAAAGGCAGCCGCAGGCAAGACGAATGCCGGGCTGAACGCGCAGAAGGCGGCGCAGCGTGCGGAGGAACTCAGTGCGCGGATGCAGCGGCGACTGGCAGAGCTGGACATGGAGAAACGCATTGCGCCGACGGCACCCCATCGTGGTCGGCGGTGCCCTCCTCTACCGCGCGGACGGCTCTCCATGCTCATGGGACACGTGGAGAGCATGACTGCCGATCCGACGGCGCGCAGTGCCGTCGAGCAGGCGGCGATGAACGCCGTCATGGATATCGAGCGCAGCCTCGGCTATCTGCCGCGCGACGTGAGCGCGGAGAAGGTCGGCTACGATGTGGGTCTGAGATTCCCACGATGCATCTGCGTGCCTCGGGCGATGCGCCGCTGCGCTTCATCGGGTCAAGGGGCGGCGGGCGGATGCTGCGACCGTCACCGTCACGAAGAACGAAAATCCTCACGGCGTTCAACAAGCCCCGACGCGTACATCCTCGCGCGTTGCCGTCGATGGCACACGCACGCGGACGACGTATCTACAGCGTCCTTCCGTGAGCAGCCGGACTTCGCTGCAACGAGCGTAAACTATGACATCAAAGGAACTGATGGACGGTGCGACCGTCCTCTTGCAGAGGTAGGATCATGGCACAAGAAGAAACTCATCGAGGTCGCGCTCCGCTGGATGCGATCAACGCGGAGTCTGTTCGTGAACGATCAATGCAGCACGGACATCCAGCCACTCCATCTGTGGTGGTCACGGAAACCGACGGCGACAGCGCGTGCCGTGATCTGGGCGTCGCTCGTCGATGATCCATCGCGCATCGGCGCAGTTCCCCACGGAGCAGGCGCAGGAGAAGGAGCAGCGACGCCTCTTTTCGCATTCTCGAGGAGCTCGTGAAATGGAGAACTCCAGTGATAAGCGCGTTCTGGATGCCGCGAAAGCGAGGATCCTGAAGTCCACGGACGGGAACCGCCGCCGCTGACCCCTTTGCGGGCGGTGGGCGATCCGACTGGGCTCGCGGCTCGGGCTTGAGGCGCACGCGCATGACCTCAATCCCGTCGCCGTCACGATCAACAAAGGCGATGATCGGATCCCGCCGAGGTTCGCAGGCAGCCTCCCGTGAATCCGAGGCACAGAGGAACAAGCTCACGGAGGACGACTGGTCAGGGGACGCGCGGACTTGCCGAGGACATGCGCTACTACGGCGGTGGATGCGAGCGAGGCGTTTGAGAAAATCGGACACCTCTACCCGAAGGTCAAGGATGCCGACGGGAAAGAGCATACCGTTATCGCATGGCTCTGGACGCGCACGGTGAAAATGTCCCAAATCCTGCCTGTGTGTGATGAGATGCGCTGGCACACTGAGCTGTCAAGAAAAGGGACGCGTACGTTCAGCCATGATGGGAAAGAATATCCGGTATGAGGCACTGAAAAGGGGCACGGAAAAGCCAGCCGAAGATGGGGCGCGGCGCGAGTTTCGCTGTCTTTGCTGTGGGAGATGACAGCGTCCGGTATATCAAGGCAGAGGCGACAGCGGGCGCATGGGCGCGGATTTCGAGTAGAGGGGTCGTTGCGAGTGAATGAACGGACATATCTGTCTGCCTGATGACGTGCAGATAAACGCCGCGCGGTTCACAAGCGACGGATGTTCCTGTTCAACCGCTCGCAAATGACCCGCGCAATATCTGGTGGCCACGATCTATGGTCTGGATGCGTTCGACAAACTCTTTACGAATCGGCCGGTCGTGGCACTTACCACATTCCAGTGAACTTATTGCGGAAGCGCGGATACAAATCCAGAGCTGACGGCGGAGGTGCGGAATATGCACAGACAATTTCTGTTTACCTGTCGTTTTTGATTGATAAGATGGCTGATTTGGGAATACTCTTAACCGTTGAAACCAACCGCTCAATGTCAAAACAGTTGTTTTTGGACAGGCTATTCCAGGTAGTTTGGGCATATGCGAGAGCAATCCGTTTAGCGACAGCTCAGGATCGTAGACGTGCTGTTGCATAATTTGATGAACTTCTTTCATTCTGGTTTGTTTGATTTTGACCGTGATTATGGCGGGACAACAATTCAAGCTTGGATGCACAATCAGCTTGGATAATAAAAAAAAATGTATGATTTCTACAGATCCTCCGTATTACGATAATATCGGGTATGCTGGATTTGTCAGTTCTTTTATGTATGGCTGCGGCAAAACTTTAGGATGTATATCCAGACCTGCTTTCGGACGATGCTTGTTCGAAGCGGAAGACATGGCTATCCATATCCCTTTGCGGGCAACTGGAGAAGGCGGTTCTTTGAAGATAGGGATGTCCAGTGCGTGTCGCCAGATGCATGCGGCTGCGTCGATGATGTTCCCGTGACCATCTACTATGCGTTCAAAGCAGAGCGTGATGCCGATGACGAGACGCAACGCACCTCCACGGGCTGCAGGAGACCGCTGCTCGGCGATCATCCGAGGCGGGGTTCTGTATCACGGGCACATGGCCGATGCGACAGAACCGAGCATGGGTTCTGAGCCAACAGACAGCATACGCGAATGCTCGCCTCCTCCATCGTCCTCGTCTCGCCGCAAGCGCACTGCCGACGCACCGCTGCTACGCGGCGACTTTCCTGCCGCGCACTCAAAGCGCTACGGCCCGCGCTTCGTGAACCTCCAGCAAGAGCTTAATATCGCCCCCGTGGATATGGCGCAGAGTGCCATCGGTCCCGCATGGCGGTCTCACTCGCGCTATGCGCAGGTGCTTGCAGACGCAGGTGCGCGCGATGACGGTGCGCACGGCACTGCAGATCATCACGAGCTCGACCAATATGCTTTCTCCGAGCAGGACTGAGCACTCGATCGGGATACGATTTTCAGTCGATGCATACGCAGTACGCATTCCGCGAGGTGAAGTTCGGCGATGTGGACGAGCTCGCGCGTGCAGAAGAGCACGAGCACCGACCGCCTACGGGAGAAGCATCCTCTTCGCGGAGCAGAATGGCACGCCTCCTGCCGCGCGATGAGATGGCGGCACAGGACGCACGATGTCTCTGTGACACGCAGGTCGTTCAGCGTCTCGCCCATGCGCTCGATGTGGATGGTGGAGGGCGCAGCGCAGATCGTTGTGCTTTCCGCGGAGGACGCAGAGAAGGCACGCGCACTCGCCTATCGCTCCGGTTCCAGACGGCAGGCAGCGGCGGCTGGGCGCAGGGCTTCCGCGCGTATAACACGCCGTGTCACGAGTGGCGGGCGATCCAGGAAGCCGCCGCGCCCAGATCAAAGAAAGAGCAAGGCGCGAAGCGGGCGGGCTCTTCGCCGAGTGGGCGTTTCCACAGGAGGATATGTGGGATGGGCAGCTTAATCACGAAAAGGTGCGGCGGGGGAGCGTATTCGCTGCTGCACTCTCCGGACTATGTCTGCAAGGAGCTCAAGCGAGACCCATGCGGACTGGTGGGGAGGACGGCGTTCTGCACTCCTCTGCGGCGACCAGAAAGCGCGAGTCTGCCGCTCGCTTTGACTGGGAACGCCTCGTCGACCTCGCTCGATATGGCGGCGTACACCTACCTCTTTGACGCACTGGCGCGACATATTTCGCGCAAAGCTGTCGGTCGAGCCACCCGTACATGTGGGCCAGAAGGAGCTGATGCGGTGTCCGCAACAGAGCTCGCTCCATCTCGGCGGCAAGGGATTTCACCGATTGATGATACCTTGGCGGGCAGCTTCGATACGATGGCGCTGTCTCTGCGCGAACAGATCGATGCCGAGCAGCGCGAGGAGATCCGCGATCCTGCGCGAAGGCTGCGCGGCGGCTCGGCGGGCCGGATCGATGGAGCACGCCTGCGCCCGCGCAGGCTCCTGCAAAACAGCCGCACACGGGCGGGCATCCTGCAGCCTGGTCCCTCGTGGAGCAGTCTCTGCCAAGCTGGCGCTGACGCGTAGTCAAACCGCATCCGGATGTTGCGGCGGGACGCTACAAGAACGCCGAGCTCGCCGCCGACCTCGCGCAGGTCGCACGCGGCGAGGGCTCGTTCGAGTGCCGCGTTACGTGGAGTTCTTTGCGCGCGCGCATGTGACCGAGGGCATGGCGCTGCTCATGCAGGCGCTCCGACGCATCGGCGGCAAGGACGGCGAGCGTGATCCAGCTCAAGACGGCGTTCGGCGGCGGCAAGACGCTACAGCATGCTCGCGCTCATCACATGCCGCGGGACGGTGCGCATCGATCATGATCACGCAGTGCGGCTTCCGTCCTCGCGCGTGCGCTGTCCACATCGCTGCCAAGGCAAACGTGGCGGTGCTCGTCGCACGCGATCCGACCCGACGCGGTGCAGCGCGTCCGCCGCACATGCCCGGCATCGCATGATCCATACGCTCCTGAGGGAGATGGTATACGCCTGTCGCTTTGCATCGGCGGAGCAACTGCAGCTCTGTGACGACTATGTGAAGGAGGCGGACAAGAAGGTCTCGCCCGGCCTCCAGGCACTGAAGAATCTCTTTGACGCGGCAGGGACGTGCACTCATCCTCATGGATGAGCGTCGCCTATGCGAAAGGATCTATGGCGTGGACGGGCTTCCGCCGGCCTCGTTTGACAACTCATTTCCTTTTATCCAGAGAGGTCACCGAGGCGGCGCGTGCGAGTGAGAATAGCCTCGTGGTCGCCCTCGATCCCTGAGCGGAGATCGAGATCGGCGGTCCGGCAGGGCAGGCTGCGCTTGAGAGTATCGCGCATACCTGGGCGGATGGAGGCGATCTGGAAGCCCGTGACGGCGAACACGAGGGCTTTGAGGTTGTGCGCCGCCGCCCTTTCCTCGACTGCGAGGATACGGATGCCAGAGACCGCGTCTGTGCGGCATTCAGTGAGATGTACCATGCGAATCAGGATCGTATTTCCCGTCGAGGCGCGCGAGCTGGAGTACCGTGAGCGGCATGATCTCCTGCTATCCGATTCACCCGAGGTGTTCGACCGCCTCTACGAGGATTGGGCGACACTGGAGCGTTTTCAACGGACGCGCGGCGGCTGCGCCTGATGGCGGCGGTGATCCCGCGAGCCTGTGGATGGGGCAGCGACGCGGGGCCACTCATCCTGCCCGGCTTCGCCGATGGATATTCCGTCGTGTGCGCGACGAGCTGATACGCCATCTCGCCCGACGGATGGATTGCACTCGTGGACAGCGAGGTGGACGGCAAGAAGGCGAACCCCTATAAGAAGGGATCAGGAGAACGCGCGCCTCGGCAAGTTCTCGCGGCGCGGCGTGTGGCGCGTACGATCATGCCTCGGCTCTGCGCCGAGCGTGCGTGCCCAGTCGGTACGCGGCATCGAGTCTGACCCGCATCTCGCCTCGGTGTTGTTCAGCCCGGCGAGAATATCTCGTGTTTAAGGATGCGCTGAGCACGCTTGAGACCTCGCTCTCGTATCTCTATACCAATCCGTCGCGCAGTCGCTACTGGTACGACACGCGTCCGACGCTGCGCAAGACGGTGACGGATCGTGCCTCGCAGATCGCAGATGCTAATGTCGTGCGTGAGATCGAGACGCGTCTGCGCAAATGTAAGAAGGAGTCCCCGTTTGCGGGGCTCCATATCTGCCCCGCGTCCTCTGGATGTACCGGATGAGCAGGCGGCGCGGCTCGTTCCTCCTGCGTCCGACGGAGACGCACACGGTGACATAGTCGGACAGTGCCGCGATGACGGCGGCACGTGGATGTTTTGAACAATCGCGGGAGCAATACGCCGCGTATCTATCGCAACATGCCCTCTTTTGTCGCAGCGGATGCGGACTGATGAATGATTTGTGCAGGATGTCCGCCTCTATCTCGCGTGGCAGTCGATTCAGAATGACCGTGAGTCGCTGAATCTCGATGCGCGCGCAGAACCGCGAGACGGAGAGCAGTCTGCGTGCAGCGCATGATACGGTAGATGCCCATCTGCGGGAGGCGTATTGCTGGCTGCTGATCCCGTACGTGGATAGGGCGGATGTGAAGACTGTTCAGTGGGAGATGCCGCGCATCGGCGGCGATGAGAGCATTGTGACGAAGGCGGCGAAGAAGGCTCTGACGGATGAGGCGTCATTTCCGCGCTGGGCCCCTATGCTGCTGAAGATGGAGCTGGACAGTCTGCTGTGGGCGTCCTCCGATCATCTGCCGGTCAAGACGCTGTGGGAGCAGCTGTGCACCTATTGCTATCTTCCCGCGCCTCCTTGCCGCTGAGGAGGTGCCATGCAGGGCGATTCGCGAGGGCGTGAACTCCGATCAATACTTTGCCCTCGCCGCGGATTCGACGGCATCACGCCATATCGACCTGATGTCAGCCGTTCGGTTTCACACGTCGATAAGTCCGCCCTCGTGAAAATGAGCGTCGCGCAGACGCAGATTGCCGCCGAGGAGGCAAAGCGTCAGGCGGAGATGGATGCTGCGGCATCGGGCAGCGACCACACGGTCGCCCCGTATGGCAACAATGGGCACGGCGATGACGACGGACGGCTCCGCCGATACTGCCCATGGGAGTGTGGCGGATGGCTCATCACCGTATGGACCGTCCGTGCCTGCGGTGTCCGCTCCCTGCACCTGCGAAAAACGGCGCTTCTTCCTCTGCCGCACTCTGATACGACACGAATCAACCGCGACGTTCAGAACTACGTCGAAGAGATCATCATCCGCCACCTCACCTCTGAGGACGGCACACGCGCTCACCATCTCTCGAAGTGGAGGCCGAAAGTGATACCGGGCTTCTCGCTCAGACCATCCGCACCGTCTCCGAGAATGCACGCACACTCGGCGCGAAGGATGCAGGCTTTGAGGGTAGCAGAGTAATGTGGACCGGATCTCATATCTTTTTACCGTGCAACTTATTCTGCTAATTTTCCCTTGGCACACAATGCAGAAAGCATTCGTTGCCATGCACTCGCTCCTATGATATAATGCGACTTGTCGCACAGCGGCATGGAGAGGTGTCCGAGTGGTCGAAGGTGCTTGACTCGAAATCAAGTGTGGTGATGAGCCACCGTGGGTTCGAATCCCACCCTCTCTGCCAGTAAAAATCAAGGCTTCCGAGTATTTTGCCCGGAAGCCTTTTTCTGATTCTATTTCTATTTTTGACAGCCTTTTTGACAGCCTGGATTTTTTAAAGAGATGCTCGGCTTTTATTTTATAGGGCTAACTTCTCTCAACCCATTTCGGATTAAATTTCGGGTCGCAGGTTCTTAGTCCGTCAATGTGCTCAAACAGATCGGGCTTGATTGGGTTATAGAGTGGGTCAAGGATAAAATCAATGCCTTCCCGGCGTGCGAGTTTTGCAGCGGGGACGAAGTCACTGTCTCCTGAAATCAGAACAATTTGATCTACTTGCTGTTTGTAGGCGAGAGAGGCTATATCAAGACCAATCTTCATATCTACGCCCTTCTGACTTACATCCAGCATGAAATCCTGCTCTTGTAGTTCTTCGATTCGGAGAATACCACGGCATAGTTTGCGGGTCGTATCCTCTCGGAGAAGGAATTTCGCTTGCTCATCAGCGAGTTTTCCAAGGCGTATGGCAAACTTCCTCTTTTTCTTCAGCTCCTCAATGAAAGCGAGCATCCATGTACGCAGCTCTGACCGTGAAAAATCGACCTGCTTTTGCAGAAGCGGGTGATACACCTTCTTGTCCATAGGGAGACAGTCATAGTAGAAAATGCGGTATAAATCGCTGATCTGCGCGCCATGATGATAGAGATGGCGATAGCAGTACATCTTGAGTTCGTCCGCTCGTTCCTTGGCGGTCTTTCGCCAAAGGCGGCTCTGTGCACGCCGACGGTAAAAACCACCATCGACCAAAATTGCTGTTTTCATAGAATCTCCCGCAAATAAAAATGTCTCCGGATTCGGCAAAGCTCAGATAAGAGAGCAGCTTACTACCAGAGACGCTATTAGCATATTCGTTTTATGCTATTATCATATGTCTTTGATGGTAAGTTGTCAAGAGAAATTTCCATATTGTACTTTTTAGGCGTTCGTTTCCTTGTGAGAAGTTTGTCAACTGTCCTTGAAACATCACTACAAATCTCCCAGCTTCACGCCGCCCGCTGTCTTCCATAGGAGGCGTCCGTTGCTGCTGTTCCCAAGGACGACGGACGCAGCGGCAGACGCTGAGCTAAAGCCATGATCACGCTGGAACACGCCGCTCTTGATGACGCCATCCTGCTCCAGCGCATTTCGGATGATGGCGTAGTTTAATCGTCGTGAAGGCAGGGGCGACAGTCGAAGCGACGCGAGAGCCCTTCTGTACGGTGAACCCCTCGTTTGATTTGAAGCCGGTCGCATCGGCGTCCTTCGCCTTGCAGAAAAAGGCTTCTCCTTTCTTCTCCACCGTACGCAGAGCATTATAGCCGAACGTACCGAGAAAGAGTCCAATCTCATCCATGAATTCTTCGGCAAAGAGAGCGTCACCGGCGCTAATCATGATGTTCTGATTCGACTGCTTTGTCTTTACCGTGTGCCCGTTGTTCGTGATCGTTTGGCAGAGTGCATGCTCCGCGAAATGCAGAATGGACTTGTTCAGATCGGCGGAGCAGAAGGCTGCCGCCGTGATCCAGTCCTCCTTGTTCTTTGCATGATTCAGCAGGCGGTTGTATAGGTTGGAGGATTCGCCGATGTATAGCGTCTCCACGCCCAGCAGCTCCCTCTCGTAAAAGAGAAAGTACACGCCGATATTGCATAGCTGAATCTCTCCGGCGGCATCTGCCAGATGATCGCGCGGGATTTTCAGAGCCCTCGTATTCGAGCCTTTCCGCGATGCGAGAACAATTCCATTCATTGAGCCGTCGAAGAGCAGAAACTCGACGGCTTTTTTCTTTGTGTGCATAAGGAGCCCCGTATCAACAATCTATGCGCTTCAGCCCCACGAAATCCTC